>WBZO01000480.1_pt1 | contig 84372 bp, 93 predicted proteins | sample 5204261 | NCBI WGS metagenome assembly WBZO01 (sample SAMN12412400, study PRJNA552823) | activated sludge metagenome | isolation source: activated sludge from anammox sidestream of wastewater treatment plant... | place: USA: North Carolina | collected 2017-09 | reverse complement strand
CGCGCGCGCCTGCGCGTCGACCTCGTCGATCGCCGCGCGCAGGTACAGCCGCACGTCGGTCGCCACCTGGTCGTTGCGCGAGCGCGCGGTGTGCAGCCGCTTGCCGGCGTCGCCCACGAGCGCGGTGAGCCGCCGCTCGATGTTGAGGTGCACGTCCTCGGCCGCGAGCGCCCATTCGAAGCGGCCGGAGCGGATCTCCTCGCCGATCGTCGCCATGCCGCGCTCGATGTCGGCGAGATCCTGCGCCGCGATCACGCCGCAGGCCGCGAGCATGCGCGCGTGGGCGAGCGACGCCGCGATGTCGAACGCGGCGAGCCGCCGGTCGAAGCCGACCGACGCGGTGTACCGCAGCACGCGCTCGTCGAGGCCCTCGGCGAAACGGCCCGACCACTTGGGCGCGGTGTGACCCTTTTCCTCAGGCTCCGGCATGGCGGCTTGTCAATCTCGGCTGGCGGCTTGAGAATCGCCCGCAAAACAACGCCTTATCGCGTTGCCCCGGCGGGTATGATGGCGGCGCCATTCTAGCAGCGTGAGGCATGAGCCCGAACTCGAGTGCCGTCCCCGACGCGCTCCCCGACTTCCGCAACCTCGGGGTGGTGGCGCGCATCCTCGTGGGCGTGAATCTCGGCGCGTTCGTCGCCGCGGCGCTCAAGGCCACCACCTTCCAGCAGCTGCTGGGCGAGTTCCTGGACATCGCGCTGGTGGTGCAGCCGGCGCTGATCGCGAGCCTCGCGCTGCTGTCGGCGGCGAGCCCGTGGCTCGCGCGCCTGCCGTACTTCATCGGGCTCGCCGCGGTCGCGACGCTCGTGCTGGTGCTCGCCTCGGGCGCGGCGTTCCTGCGCGCGAGCGTCGACCCGGCGCCGCTCGGCGTCGTGCGCGCCGGGGCGTTCGGCCTGCTCACGACCGCGCTCCTCGCCGGCTACTTCCACCTGCGCAGCCGCGCCTTCTCGCCCGCGCTCGCCGAGGCGCGGCTGCAGGCGCTGCAGGCGCGCATCCGCCCGCACTTCCTCTTCAACACGCTCAACGCGGTGCTGTCGCTGATCCGCCGGGACGCGCGGCGCGCCGAGAGCGCGATCGAGGACCTCGCCGAGCTCTACCGCATGGTGATGGCGGACGCGAAGAACCTCACCACGCTCGCGCGCGAGCTGGATCTCACGCGCCAGTACCTCAACCTCGAGCAGCTGCGTCTCGGCGAGCGGCTGGTGGTCGACTGGCAGACGGCCGAGGCGCCGCGCGACGCCCTGGTGCCGCCGCTCCTGCTGCAGCCGCTGGTCGAGAACGCCGTGTACCACGGCATCGAGCCCGGCGCGGCGCCCGGCACGATCGTGATCGCGATCCGGCGCGAGCGCGACCGGGTGCACGTCAAGCTCACCAACCCGTACCACCCCGAGCACCAGCACCGCCAGGGCAACCGCATCGCGCTCGCGAACATCCGCGAGCGCCTCGCGCTGCACTTCGACGTCGAGGGCGTGCTCGAGAGCGGGGTGAACGGGGCGCGCTACGAGATCCGCATGACGATGCCCTACCGGCGCGCCGCCGCGCAGTCGGTGCCGGGCGAGCGCGCGGCGGCGTGACCGGGAGCGCGCCATGACCGCGCCGGCGCCGCTGAGGGTGTTCCTGGTCGACGACGAGCAGCCCGCGCGCGCGCGCATGCGGGAGGTGCTCGGCGACCTCGCCGCCGAGCTGCCGAACGTCGTGGTGGGCGAGGCGGCCACGGGCCAGGAGGCGCTCGGCACGCTGCCGGCGGCCGCGCCCGACGTCGTGCTCGTCGACATCCACATGCCGCAGATGAGCGGCATGGAGTTCGCGCGCCACCTCGCGATCCTCGATGCGCCGCCGGCGGTGGTGTTCGTGACCGCGCACGACCAGTACGCGATCGAGGCGTTCGAGGTGAACGCGCTCGACTACCTGCTCAAGCCGGTGCGCGCGGCGCGGCTCGCGGGTGCGCTCGCGAAGGCGCGCGCCACCGGCGGGGTGCGGCGCGAGGCGGTCGACCGCGCCGCGGTGCAGGCGGGCCAGGTGCCGCGGCGCTTCTTCTCGATCGGCGAGCGCGGCAAGATCCTGCTCGTGAGCGTCGCCGACGTGGTGTACCTGAAGGCCGAGCTGAAGTACGTCACGGTGCGCACGCCCGACAGGGAGCACCTGCTGGAGGAGGCGCTGACCGGCCTCGAGCAGGAGTTCGCCGGCATCTTCGTGCGCATCCACCGCTCGTGCCTCGTCGCGCGCCGGCGCATCCGCGGGTTCGAGCGCGTGACCGACGAGGACGGCGAGGGGGCCGGCTGGGCGGTGATCCTCGACGGCGTGGCCGAGAAGCTGCCGGTCAGCCGGCGGCAGTGGCCCGCCGTGAAGGCGCTGGCGAACGGATGAGCCGCTATTGCGCGGCGAGCTTCGCCTGGGCCGCTTCGATGCGCCGTTCGAGCAGCCCGCCGTAGAGGTCGGCCGAGGCGATCCCGATCAGGGGGTCGGCGAGCGTCTCGCCGCGCGGGCCGAGGAAGACGACGTAGGGGACGATGCGCACCGTGCGCCCCCTGCCGAGCGCCGCGTGCGTCGTGGGGTGACCGTCGAAGCCGACCACCGGCCGGCCGCTCTCGACGTCGATCTCGCGCACCAGCACCCGTTTCGCCGCGGCCGGATCCGCGTGCATCGGGCCGAGGAAGCCCGCGCGCACCTTGCGGCAGTAGGGGCAGTCCGTCGTGCCGTAGAGCACGACGATGACGCGGCCCGTCGCGCGCGCGGCCCGGCCGTCCGCGGCGAGGTCGCGCGCGTAGGGAATGGGCTGCGCAGCGGCGGCCGCGAAGGCGCACGATGCTAGAATCGCCGCGCATCCCCAGCGCAGCGCGCGCAGCGCGTTCACCGTCATCCCGACCCCGCCTTGAAGTCTCCCGAGCGCATCGTCATCGCCTCGCGCGTCTCGCGCCTCGCCCTCTGGCAGGCCGGGCACGTGCGCGTGCGCCTCGCGCAATTGTATCCGGCGTGCCGCGTCGAGATCCTCGGCCTCACCACCCGCGGCGACGAGATCCTCGACCGCTCGCTCGCCAAGATCGGCGGCAAGGGGCTGTTCGTCAAGGAGCTCGAGAACGCGCTCGAGGACGGCCGCGCGGACATCGCGGTGCACTCCGCGAAGGACGTGCCGATGGACCTGCCGGCCGGCTTTGCGCTCGCCGCGTTCCTCGCGCGCGAGGACCCGCGCGACGCGCTGGTCTCGAACGCGCACGCCCGGCTCGCCGACCTGCCGGCCGGCGCGGTGGTCGGCACCTCCAGCCTGCGGCGCGAGGCGCAGCTGCGCGCGCGCTTTCCGGCGCTCGCGATCCGGCCGCTGCGCGGCAGTCTCGACACGCGGCTCGCGAAGCTCGACCGGGGCGAGTACGCGGCGATCGTGCTGGCCGTCGCGGGCCTGAAGCGCCTCGGGCTCGGGGAGCGCATCCGCGCGATCCTCGCGCCGGAGGAGAGCCTGCCGGCGGTCGGGCAGGGCGCGCTGGCGGTCGAGTGCCGCGCCGACCGCCCCGAGCTCGCCGCCGCGCTCGCGCCCCTGCACGATGCGGCCACGGGGGCCTGCGTGCGCGCCGAGCGCGCGGCGAGCCGCGCGCTCGGCGGGAGCTGCACGCTCCCCCTGGCCGCGCACGCGACGCTCGCCGGCGGCGTGCTCACGCTGCGCGGCCTGGTGGCGAGCCCGGACGGGACGCGCATCGCCCGGGGCGAGGTGCGCGGCGACGCGCACGCGCCCGAACTTGCCGGCGAGGCGCTCGCCGCCGCGCTGCGGGCGCAGGGCGCAGGCGAGATCCTCGCCCGCGTGCAATGAGCGCCGGACGCCTCGCCGGCCGCCGCATCGTGGTGACGCGACCGGCCGGGCAGAACGAGGGGCTCGCGGCCCTCATCCGCGCCGCGGGCGGCGAGCCGATCGTCTTTCCGGTGCTGGAGATCCTCGACCTCGAGGACACGCGCGCGCTGGTCGCCGCGGTGGACCGGCTCGACGCCTACCGGCTCGCGGTGTTCATCAGCCCGAACGCCGTGGACAAGGCGCTGAACGTGGTGCGGGCGCGGCGCGACTGGCCGGCGGGGCTGCGCGCCGCGACGGTCGGCCGCGCGAGCGAGAAGGCGCTCGCGCGGCACGGCGTGCGCGACGTCATCGCGCCCGCGGGCCGCTTCGACAGCGAGGCGCTGCTCGCCCTGCCCGCGCTGGCCGACGTGCGCGGGTGGCGCGTGGTCGTCTTCCGCGGCGACGGCGGCCGCGAGCTGCTCGGCGACACCCTGCGCGCGCGCGGCGCGACGGTGGACTACGTCGAGTGCTACCGGCGCGCGCGCCCCGACGCCGACGTCGGGCCGCTGCTCAAGCGCTGGGGCCGCGGCGAGATCGACGCGGTGGCGGTGAGCTCGAGCGAGGGGCTGCGCAACCTCTACGACATGCTGGGCAAGCTCGGGCAGGCGTGGCTCAAGCGCACGCCGCTCTTCGCGCCGCACGCGCGCATCGCGGAGAACGCGCGCGCGCTCGGCTGCGAGCGGGTGATCGAGACCGGACCGGCGGACGAGGGGCTGTGCGCGGGCCTGGTCGCCTTTTTGGGACAATAGCCCGCGATGAGCGACGCGCCCGTTCCGGCTGTTCGCGCCCCGCGCGGCGAGGGGGGCGCCTGGATGCGCGCCGCGCTCGCCGTGCTCGCGGTCGCGGTCGCCGCGCTCGCCTGGGGCTGGTGGAGCGAGCGCGCCGCGCTCGCGGCGGTGCGCGCGGAGGTCGCGCAGCGGCTGCGCGACGCGGCGAGCGAGTCGAAGGAGGCGCGCGCCGTCGCGCGCGAGGCGCAGGACGCGCTGCGCGACGCGCACGCGAAGATCGGCGCGCTGGAGGCAAGACAGCTCGAGTCGCAGAGCCAGCAGCTCGCGCTCGAGTCCCTCTACCAGGAGCTCTCGCGCTCGCGCGACGACTGGGTGCTCGCGGAGGTCGAGCAGACGCTCACCATCGCCGCGCGCGAGCTCCAGCTCGCCGGCAACGTGCGCGCCGCGCTCGCCGCGCTGCAGGCCGCGGACGCGCGCCTCGCGCGCTCCGACCGCCCGCAGTTCCTCGGCCTGCGCAAGGTGATCGCGCGCGACATCGAGCGGCTCAAGGCCGCGCCGGACCTCGACATCGCCGGCATGACCGTGCGCATCGACCAGGTGATCGCGGCGGTGGACCAGCTGCCGCTGCTCGTCGACGGCCGCCCGGGGGCGGCCGCACCCAAGCCGGAGGCGGGCGCGCCGGAGGCGGGCTGGTGGGGCCGGGCCTGGCGCAAGGTGTGGGACGAGCTCAAGGGGCTCGTGCGCGTGCAGCGGCTCGACGCCGCCGACGCGTCCCTGCTCGCGCCCGAGAGCCGCTACTTCCTGCGCGAGAACCTCAAGCTGCGGCTCCTGCACGCCCGCCTCGCGCTGCTCCAGCGCGACGAGCAGGCGTTCCGCAGCGACGTGAAGGCGGCCCAGGGCTGGCTCGCCCGGTACTTCGACACGCGCCAGAAGGCGGTCGCCGGCGCCGTCCAGACGCTCGGCCAGCTCAACGCGGTCGCGGTCACCGTGGAGCTGCCGACCATCGCCGACAGCCTGAACGCAGTGCGCACGTACAAGGCGCCGCGCGAGCGCGGCGGGAAGTAGCCGGCCGGTGCGCTGGCTCGTCACGTTCGTCGTCGTCGCCGCGCTCGCGGTCGCGTTCGCGCTCGCGGTGCGCTACGGCGAGGGCTACGCGCTGTTCGTCTACCCGCCCTGGCGGATCGAGGTCTCCCTCACGCTCCTCCTGCTCGCCGCGCTCGCGCTCTTCGCGCTACTGTACGGCACGCTGCGGCTCGCCTCGCACGCGGCGCGCCTGCCCGGGCAGGTGGCCGCGTTCCGGCGCCGCACCCGCGCGCGCCGCGCGCACGAGGCGCTGCGGCAGGCGTGGCAGGCGCACATGGAGGGGCGCTTCGGCCGCGCGGAGAAGCTCGCGGGGCGCGCGTACGCGCTCGACGAGGCGCCCGGCATGGCGGCGCTGCTCGCGGCCCGCGCCGCGCACGCGATGCGCGACCCGGTCCGGCGCGGGCGCTGGCTCGCGCGCGCGGCCGACGCGCCGGGCGCGAGCCGCGCCGCGCGCCTCGCCACCGAGGCCGAGGCGGCGGTGGACGAGCGCCGGTTCGAGGAGGCGCGCGCGCTGCTGCACGAGCTGCACGCCACCGGGCCGCGCCACGCGGCGACGCTGCGCCTGCTGCTGCGGGCCGAGCAGGGGCTGCAGAACTGGGACGAGGTGCTGCGGCTCCTGCGCATCCTCGAGAAGCGCGACGCGGTGCCGGCGGAGCTCGCCGCGCAGCTGCGCTCGACCGCGACGGTCGAGAACCTGCGCCGCAAGGCGCTCGACGCGGAGGCGCTCGCCGCGTATCTCGCGGCGCTGCCGGCGGCCGAGCGCGCGCGGCCGCGGGTCGCGGCGACGGCGGCGCGACTGTTCATCGACCTCGGCGCGTGCGAGCGCGCCCATCCGGTGATCCGCGCCGCGCTGGAGGCGCAGTGGTCGAGCGAGCTCGCCGCGCTCTACGGCGAGTGCCGCGGCAGCGACGATCTCGCGCGCATCGAGCTGTGCGAGCGCTGGCTCGCGGACCATCCGCGCGACCCGGGGCTCCTGCTCGCGCTCGGGCGGCTGTGCGCGGGCCGCGAGCTGTGGGGCAAGGCGCAGAGCTACCTGGACGCGAGCCTCTCGGCCCAGCCCTCGCGCGCGGCGCACGTCGAGCTCGCGCGGCTCATGGAGCGCATCGGCCGCGACGCGGACGCGAACCGGCACTATCGGGCCGCCGCCGATCCGAAGCTGCCGGCCTGAGGCCGGGGCCGCGCGTCCGCGGCATGCGCGGGCATTGCGCGCAGGGCCGGAGCAAGGCACCATGCGCCCCCTCGACCCCAGGAGGAGCCCGACCATGCTGAGCGACGCCGACCGCAAGAAGGCCGCCCAATCCCTGCTGCAGGCGCTGCGCGACAGGCAGCCGATCGTGCAGCTCTCCAAGACCTACCCCGAGATCACGATCGAGGACGCGTACGCCATCCAGAGCCTGGTGAACGAGGCGAAGGTCGGCGCGGGCGCGAAGGTGCGCGGGCACAAGGTCGGGCTCACGTCGAAGGCGATGCAGGCGTCCTCGCAGATCGACGAGCCGGACTACGGCGTTCTGATGGCCGACATGTTCCACGACGACGGCGCGATCCTGAAGCACGCGGACTTCTGCGTGCCGCGCGTGGAGCTCGAGCTCGGGTTCGTGCTCGGCAAGCGGCTCAAGGGGCCGGGCGTCGGCCTGCTCGACGTGCTCGCCGCCACCGAGTGGGTGGTGCCGTCGATCGAGGTGATCGACGCGCGCGTGCAGAACCCGCGCAAGATCTTCGACACGGTCGCGGACAACGGCGCGGCGGCCGCGGTCGTGATCGGCGGGCGCCCGGTGCGGCCGACCGACGTGGACCTGCGCTGGGTCGGCGGAATCATGTACCGCAACGGCGACATCGAGGAGACCGGGATCGCCGCGGGCGTGCTCGGGCATCCCGCGCTCGGCATCGCCTGGCTCGCGAACAAGGTCGGGCGCTTCGGCACCGCGCTCGAGCCGGGCCACTTCACCCTCTCGGGCTCGTTCATCCGCCCGGTGTGGGCGAACAAGGGCGACACGCTGCGCGCGGACTTCGGCCCGCTCGGGACGATCGGGGTGCAGTTCGTCTGAGCGCGTCCCGGCGCGCGCTAGCGGCGCCGGAAGACGAGGTCCCACACGCCGTGCCCGAGGCGCGCGCCGCGCGCCTCGAACTTCGTGAGCGGGCGCGACTCGGGTCGCGCCGCGAATCCGTTGGCGGTGTTCTCGAGCAGCGGCTCGGCCGACAGCACCTCGAGCATCTGCACCGCGTAGTCCTCCCAGTCGGTCGCCGCGTGCAGCGTCGCCCCCGGCTTCATGCGCGTCGCGAGGAGACGGACGAACTCCGGCTGGAGGAGGCGGCGCTTGTGGTGGCGCTTCTTGGGCCACGGGTCGGGGAAGAAGACGTGCACGCCGTCGAGCGTGTCGGGCGCGATCATCCGCTCGACCACCTCGACCGCGTCGTGCTGGATGACGCGCACGTTCCTGAGGCCGAGCGTCTGGATGCGGCGCAGCAGCGCGCCGACGCCCGGGCCGTGCACCTCGACGCCGAGGTAGTCGGTGCCCGGATGCGCCGCGGCGAGCAGCGCCGTGGTCTCGCCCATGCCGAACCCGATCTCCAGGATTTTCGGTGCGTGGCGCCCGAACGCGCGCTCGAGGTCGAGCGGCGCGGGGGAGAAGGCGATGCCCCAGCGCGGCATCAGCTCGGCCACCGCGCGCGCCTGCGCGGCGGTCGTGCGCCCCTGGCGCAGGACGTAGCTGCGGATCGAGCGGCGCTCCGCCTCGGTCATGCGCGGCGGCGCCGGGGCGGACTCAGGACTGCGGCTGGATGAGGCCGGTGGTGGGCGAGCTCGGCGCCGCGGCGTAGAGCTTCTTCGGCATGCGGCCGGCGCGGAAGGCCTCGCGTCCCGCTTCGACCGCCTTGCGCATGGCCTGCGCCATCAGCACCGGGTCCTGCGCCTTCGCGACCGCGGTGTTCATCAGCACCGCGTCGCAGCCGAGCTCCAGCGCGATCGCGGCGTCCGAAGCGGTGCCGACGCCCGCGTCGACGACGACCGGCACGGTCGCCTTCTCGACGATGAGCTGCAGGTTCCACGGGTTCAGGATGCCCATGCCCGAGCCGATCAGCGAGGCGAGCGGCATCACCGCGACGCAGCCGATCGCCTCCAGCTCCCTGGCGACGATCGGGTCGTCGCTCGTGTAGACCATCACCTTGAAGCCGTCCTGCACCAGGGTGCGCGCCGCGGCGAGCGTCTCCACGACGTTGGGGAAGAGCGTGTGCGGGTCGCCGAGCACTTCGAGCTTCACCAGGTCGTGGCCGTCGAGCAGCTCGCGCGCGAGGCGCAGCGTGCGCACCGCGTCCTCGGCGCTGTAGCAGCCCGCGGTGTTCGGCAGGTAGGTGTACTGCGACGGCGGCAGCGCGTCGAGGAGCGAGGGCTCGTGCGCGTTCTGGCCGATGTTCGTGCGCCGGATGGCGACGGTGACGATCTCCGCCCCGCTCGCCTCGACCGCGCGGCGCGTCTCGTCGAAGTCCCGGTACTTGCCGGTGCCGATCAGCAGGCGCGACGAATAGGCCTTGCCGGCGATGACGAGCGGGTCGCCGGCGAGGTGGCCGGGCGCTTTGGCGGGAGCGTTCATGGGAATTTCCTGGTCAGCCGCCGCCCACGGCGACGACGATCTCGAGCCGGTCGCCGTCGGCGAGCGGGGTGTCGGCGTAGCGGCTGCGCGGCACGATCTCGCCGTTGCGCTCGACCGCGACCTTCTTGCCGGCGAGCGCGAGCGCGTCGAGCAGGCGGGCGAGGTCGAGCGGCGCGGGGAAGCCGCGCGGCTCGCCGTTGATGGACAGCTGGATCACGAGGGGTTGCGGCGAAGCGGGCGCTCGCGGGAATTCTAGCACCGGGGATCCGGAACCCCGCTGCGGGGGTGTCGATCCGCTTTACGTATTGCGTTGCGGGATTTTGCGGATGCGCGCCAACTCGTTGATGGCGCAGCGGGTGGGGCGATCGGAACGGAGTTTGCTTCACGTTCCCGTTCGCCCGGAGAACGAGAAAACGGGCCACTTCCCGAAGGAGAAGACCATGCGTCACGCAGCCGCGCGGTCCGTGCGCAACGTGGTGGGCCTCGTCGGGTTCGTCGTCGCCGGCGCGCTGCAGGCCGCGCCGATCACGAACCTCTTCTTCTTCGGCGACAGCCTGACCGACATGGGCAACGCGGCCCTCGTCAACTCGCCGCCGGGCGCGAACTCGTCGTCCTCGCCGCCGGCGCGGTCGCCCGTGCCGTATCCGGCGGTCGGCGCAGACGGGTACGTCTACACGCCCGTCTACGTGCCGCCCTGGACGCGGCCGTACGAGACCACGGGACGCTTCACCGACGGGTTCACCTGGGCGGCGGCCTTTGCGAGCGCGCTCGGGTTCCCCGGGGCCGCGGCGCCGTCGCTTGCCGGCGGGAACAACTACGCGATCGGCGGGGCGACCGTGGTGCCGCGCGCGAGCCCGCCCGTGCCGCCGCCGAGTGCAGCCGAGCAGCTGGCGGCCTTCCGCGCGAGCCACGGGGGCGTCACCGGCACCTTCGACCCGACGGCGCTGTATTTCATCGGCGCGGGCGGCAACGACCTGCGCGGCATCCTGACCGGCGCGTTCACGCCGGCCGCAGGCGCCGCGGGCATCGTGGGCGGGTATGCCGCGATGGTCACGGACCTCCTGTCGTGGGGCGCGCAGCGGGTCGTGCTCTGGAACGCCCCGGACATCACGCTGAGTCCGCAGTTCCGGGCGGCGGTCCAGGCGGGGCTGATCTCACCGGCGGAGGCCGCCGCGTTCGTCGGCCTGGTCGACCAGATCAACGCCGGCCTCGGCCAGCTCGACGCGCTGCCCGGGGTCGACGTGTTCGACCTCACCGGCCTCCTGCGGAGCATCGTCGCCGACCCGGGCGCCTACGGCCTGCTGAACGCCGAGCTTCCGTGCGGATTCGCCGGCGTCTACGCCGCGACCGCCGGGGCCTGCGCGCAAGGCTTTCTCTTCTGGGACGGCGTGCACCCCACGTCGGCCGGTCACGCGCTGCTGGCGCGGTCGATGATCGCGTTCGTGCCGGAGCCGGGGACGCTGGGGCTCGTCGTCCTCGTCCTGTTCGGGTTGGCGCGCGTCAGGCGGCGCTTCGCGTAGGAACGGCGCGGCGCGCGGCGCGGGGACCCGCGGGCGAGCGCGCCCGCGGCGCACCGCCGGGCCCTGCGGCCGGGCGAGGCCGGACGGCGGCGCTGCTAGAATTGCGCCCGGCCGCGGGTGTCGTCTAATGGCAAGACAACAGCTTCCCAAGCTGTGAACGTCGGTTCGATTCCGATCACCCGCTCCAGCACCCGGACGAACTTCCGCGCTACGACGCGCCCCTAGTCGATCCGCGCCCCCGACGCCTTCACCGCCTGTGCGTACTTCTCCGACGCCGCGCGGATGCCCGCGGCGTACGCCTCCGGCGTGTTTCCGATCGGCACGATGTCGAGCTGGGCGAAGCGCCGCGCGACCTCCGGGCTCTTCAGCGCCTTCGCGACCTCCTGCGACAGGCGCGACACGATCGCCGCGGGGGTGCCGGCCGGCGCGAGCAGCCCGATGTTCGGGGCGAAGTCGTACCCGGGCACTCCGAGCTCGGCCACGGTCGGGACGTCGGGCGCGGTCGGCGAGCGCTGCGCGGTGCTCACCGCCAGGACCTTGACCCGGCCCGCCTTCACGTGCGCGGCGATCGACGGCATCGCCGAGTAGGCGATGTTGACGTCGCCGGCCACCAAGGCGGGGACCGACTGCCCGGTGCCCTTGTACGGGATGTGCACGATGGTCAGGCCGAGCGCGTTCTTGAGCGACTCCATCGCGAGGTGGTGAATGCTGCCCACTCCCGACGAGCCGTAATTGAGCTGGCCGGGCTTGGCCTTGGCGAGCGCGACGAGCTCGCCGAAGTCCTTGACCGGCACGCCCGCGTTCGCGACCAGGAACAGGTTCGCCGTCGCGATGAGGCCCACCGGCGTCAGGTCCTTCGCCGGGTCGTACGGCAGCTTCGCGTACAGGTGCGGGTTGATCGCGACCTGCCCCACGTCGGCGACGAGGAACGTGTACCCGTCCGGCGCCGCGTGCGCCACCGCTTCGCTCCCCGGGATGCCGCCCGCCCCGCCGCGGTTCTCGACGATCACCGGATGGCCGAGGCTCTCCGAGACTTTCTGGGCCACGACGCGGGCGATCGTGTCCGGAAGCCCGCCCGCGGCGTACGGCACGATCCAACGCACCGGCTTGCCGGGCCACGCCTCCTGCGCCGCCGCCGGTCCGGCGGCGAGCGCGAATCCGAGTCCCGCGACGACGGCGACCACCCGCCTGATCGAATCTCTCACGACGCTTCCTCCCGCTGGAGGCCCGTAATATACGCGTCGAGGAGCGACCGAGCGATGGCCAAGCTGACCCTGACCCTGGCGTGCTGGGACTACGACCGCACGCGCGCGCTCGCCGACGGGACGGTCCGGCCCGACGGGATCGACCTCGTCTACCTGGCGCAGCCGGTGGAGGAGACGTTCTTCCGCATGCTGCGCCACCACGAGTTCGACGTCGCGGAGATGTCGCTCTCGTCCTATGTGCTGTCGCTCGGGCGGGAGAACCCGCCGTTCGTCGCGCTGCCGGCGTTCCCGTCGCGCTTCTTCCGGCACTCGTGCATCTTCGTGTCGGCGCGCAGCGGGATCGCGCAGCCGGGCGCGCTCGCCGGCCGGCGCATCGGCACGCCCGAGTACCAGATGACCGCGGCGGTGTGGATTCGCGGCATCCTTGCCGACGAGCACGGGGTGGCGGTGAGCGACGCCGACTACTTCACCGGCGGCGAGGAGGAGCCCGGCCGCACCGAGAAGCTCGCGCTCGACCTGCCGCCGGCGATCCGCGTCGCGCGCATCGGGCCGGACCGGACCCTCGCGCGCATGCTCGCCGACGGCGAGCTCGACGCGCTCTACACCGCGCGCGCGCCCTCGACGTTCCACACGCGTCCGCACGACGTGCGGCGGCTCTTTCCCGACTACGTCGCGGTGGAGCGCGAGTACTTCGCGCGCACCCGCATCTTTCCGATCATGCACACCGTGGTCGTCCGGCGCGACGTCTACGAGCGCCACCGCTGGTGCGCGCGCGAGCTGTACGAGGCCTTCGTGCGCGCCCAGGCCGTGACCTACCGCGACCTCGCGGAGACCGCGGCCCACAAGGCGATGCTGCCCTGGCTCACCGCCCACGTCGAGGACGCGCGGCGCACGCTCGGCGCCGACTGGTGGGCGTACGGGCTCGAGCCCAACCGGCACGTGCTCGAGACGTTCCTGCGCTACCACCACGAGCAGGGCCTCTCGCCGCGCCGGTTCGCGCCCGAGGAACTGTTCGCTCCCGAGACGCTCGAATCGTTCAAGGTGTGAGCGGCGCTAGAATCGGCAGCCGCCCGCCGCCGACCGCAATGCCCGTCAGCTTCGATGGACGCCTCGTCGTCGCCATCTCCTCCCGCGCGCTGTTCGACCTGGAGGCGTCCAACCGCGTGTTCGAGGAACAGGGCGTCGACGCCTACTGGAAGTACCAGCGCGAGCGGGAGGACGAGGTCCTCGCCCCCGGGGTGGCCTTCCCGCTCGTGCGCAAGCTGCTCGCGCTGAACGGCCTGGCGCCGGCGCGGGCGCGCGTCGAGGTGATTCTCCTCTCGCGCAACACCGCCGACACCGGGCTGCGCATCATGCACTCGATCGCGCACCACGCGCTCGACATCACGCGCGCCGCCTTCACCGGCGGCGAGAGCACCTACCCGTACGTGCCGGCCTTCGACGCGCATCTGTTCCTGTCAGCCAACGGCGAGGACGTGCGCCGCGCGCTCGACGCGGGCAACGCCGCCGCGCAGATCCTGCCGGCGAACGTCGGCCAGAACGTCGCGCGCGCGGAGGAGCTGCGCATCGCCTTCGACGGCGACGCGGTGCTCTTCTCCGACGAGGCCGAGCGCGTCTACAAGCGCGACGGTCTGGGGGCGTTCACCGCCGCGGAGGCAGGCGCGGCGCGCGCGCCGCTGACGGGCGGCCCGTTCCGCAGCTTCCTCGCGGCGCTGCACCGCATCCAGGCGGAGTTCCCGCCCGAACGCGCACCGATCCGCACCGCGCTCGTGACGGCGCGCAGCGCGCCGGCGCACGAGCGCGTCGTGCGCACGCTGCGCGCCTGGGACATCCGCATCGACGAGGCGCTGTTCCTCGGCGGGCTGGAGAAGGGGCCGTTCCTCAGGACGTTCGGCGCCGACATCTTCTTCGACGACCAGCGCGCGCACGTCGACTCGGCGCAGCGGCACGCGGTCGCGGCCGGCCACGTGCCGTTCGGGGTCGCCAACGAAAGGGAGCAGCAGCGATGAAAGCACTCAAGTGGATCCTGGCCATCGCCGGCGGCCTGGTCGTGCTCGTTGTCGTCGCGATCGCGGTCGTGGCCGCCAGTTTCGACCCCAACCAGTACAAGCCGCAGATCGTCGACCTGGTGAAGCAGAAGACCGGCCGCACGCTGACGATGGACGGCAAGATCGCGCTCACGTTCTTTCCCCGCATCGGCGCGCACGTGGAGAAGGTCGCGTTGTCGGGCCCGAACGGGCAGGGCCGCTTCGCCCGCGTCGAGGACGCACGGGTCGCGGTGGCGCTCCTGCCGCTCCTGTCGAAGCGGGTCATCGTCGACAAGGTGGTGCTCTCCGGGCTCGCCGTCGACCTCGTCCGCTACAAGGACGGCCGCACCAACTTCGACGACCTGGTCGGGGCCGACGGCGGGAAGGACGAGAAGCCGAAACCGACGCCGGCGCCGGGCGGGACGCCGGTCGCGATCGACGTCGGCGGGATCGCGCTCAAGAACGCGGCCATCGGCTGGCGTGACGAGCAGGCCGGCACGGATCTCCGGCTCTCCGACGTCGACCTGGAGACCGGGCGGATCGCGAGCGGCGTGCCGGGAAAGCTGAAGCTCGACGCGAAGATCGACGGCAAGCAACCGGCGGTGCGTCTGCGCGTCGAGGGGTCGACCGGGTACGTGCTCGATCTCGCGCGCGGCGCGGCGGCGCTCTCCGCGCTCGACCTCAAGGTGGCGGGCGACGTCCCCGGGGCGGCCGGCCTCGACGCCCGCGTGCAGGGCGACAAGCTCGACCTCGATCCCGACGCGAGGCGGTTCGACCTGGCCGGGATCGAGCTCGCCGCGAAGTCGAAGGACGGGCTCGACGCGCGGTTCTCGGTTCCGAAGCTCGCGCTCGCGCCCGACCGCGCCGAGGGCAAGGCGGCGAGCGGCACGGTCAAGCTCGCGCGGCCCGGGCAGGCGGTGGACGCGAAGCTCGCGCTCTCGGCGCTCGAGGCGAAGGGCAAGACGATCCAGTTCGCCCGCTTCGACGTGGATCTCGATGCGAAGACGGGCGAGCTGGCGGTGCAGGGCAAGCTCGGCACGCCGGTCACGCTCAACCTCGACGCGAGCCAGGTCCTGCTGCCGGGCATCGCCGGCGACGTGACGGCGAGCGGGCCCGACCTCCCGGGGAAGTCGCTGCGGGTCGCGTTGAAGGGCGCCGCACGGGCCGACTGGGCGAAGCACAATGCCAACGCCGAGCTCGCGGCCAAGCTCGACGAGTCCAACATCCAGGCGAAACTGGCCGTCGCGAACTGGACGAAGTCTGCGCTCAACTTCGACGTCCTCGTGGATCGGCTGAACGTCGACCGCTACCTGCCGCCGCAGCCCGCGGCGAAGCCGGCGGCCGGCGGCGCGCCCGCGCCGGCGAGCGGCGGTGGCGCCGCCGCCGAGAAGCCGATCGACCTCGCGCCCCTGAAGACGCTGAACGCGAACGGGAGCCTCAAGATCGGGGCGCTCCAGGTGCACAACCTCAAGGCCGAGAACGTGAGCGTCGGCCTCAAGGCCGCCGGGGGAAGGCTCGACCTCAGCCCGATCTCGGCGCACCTCTATCAGGGCACGCTCGCCGGCAGCGCCGCGGTGAACGCGAACAGCAACACCTTCGCCGTGAAGCAGCAGCTGACCGGCGTCAGCGTCGGCCCGCTGCTGCGCGACGCGGCGAACAAGGACCTCCTCGAGGGGCGCGGCAACGTCGCGCTCGACGTCACCGCGACCGGACAGACGGCGGACGCGCTGAAGAGAGCCCTGAACGGCAGCGCGAGCCTCGCGCTGAAGGACGGCGCGCTGAAAGGCGTCGACGTGGCGGGGCTCCTGCGCCAGGCGCGCGCCATCCTCGGCTCGCGGAGCGCGCTCGAGCAGCAGGCGAAGGGCGGGCAGAAGACCGATTTCACGGAGCTCAGCGCGAGCTTCGTGATCAGGAACGGCGTGGCGCACAACGAGGATCTCCAGGCGAAGTCGCCGCTCCTGCGGCTCACCGGCGCGGGCGACATCGATCTCGGCGCGAGCACGATGGACTACACCGCGAAGGCGTCCCTGGTGGCGACCTCGACCGGACAGGGCGGCAAGGACGCCGCCGACGTGCGCGGCGTCACCGCGCCGGTGAAGATCAGCGGCCCGTTCGACCAGCTGAAGTACTCGGTCGACGTCGCCGCGCTCGCGACCGACGCGGCGAAGGACGCGCTCGCGCGCGAGCTCGAGCGGCGGCTCGGCGGCGGCCAGGCGGGCCAGGCGGGCAAATCGGGCGAGAAGCCGGGCGGCAGCGCGCGCGACCTGCTGCGCGGCCTCCTCGGGCGCTGAGCGCGGTGTCCGATTTCGCGCGCCGCGTCGTCGACTGGCAGCGGGCGCACGGCCGCAACGACCTGCCGTGGCAGGGGACGCGCGATCCCTACGCGGTCTGGCTGTCCGAGGTGATGCTGCAGCAGACGCAGGTCGCGACGGTCGTGCCGTACTACCGGCGCTTCCGCGCGCGCTTTCCCGACCTCGCGAGCCTCGCGGCCGCCGACGAGGACGACGTGCTGCGGCTCTGGAGCGGGCTCGGGTATTACGCGCGCGCGCGCAACCTCCATCGCGCCGCGCAGGCAATCGTCGCGGAGCACGGCGGCGCCTTTCCGCGCGACCTCGCGCAGATCGCGGCGCTGCCGGGGATCGGCCGGTCGACGGCGGCGGCGATCGCGGGGTTCGCGTTCGGCGCGCGCGCGGCGATCCTCGACGGCAACGTGAAGCGGTTGCTCGCGCGCCACTTCGCGGTCGAGGGACATCCGGGCGAGCGCGCGGTCGAGCAGCGGCTGTGGCGGCTCGCCGAGTCGCTGCTGCCGGCCGACGACATCGCACCGTACATCCAGGGCCTGATGGACCTCGGGGCGACCGTCTGCACGACGCGCGCGCCCCAGTGCGAGCGATGTCCCGTGCGGGAGACCTGCGCCGCGCTCGCGCGCAACCGCGTCGGCGAGCTGCCCGCGCCGCGGCCGCGCCGAGCGGTTCCTCACCGCCGCACGGCGATGCTGGTCCTGCGCAGCGACGGCGACGTGCTGCTGGAGAAGCGGCCCGCGGCCGGCGTGTGGCGCGGGCTGTGGTGCTTTCCGGAGCTCGGGGCGGGCGACGATCCGGCGCGCGTCGCCAGGCGGCGCTACGGCTGCGAGGTTGCGCTCGTCGAGCGGCTCGGCGTGCTGCGGCACGCGTTCACGCACTTCACGCTCGACATCGAGCCGGTCGTCGCGCGGGTGCGGCGGCGCGCGCCGCGCGCCGCCGAGCCGGGCGTGCTCTGGCTGCCGTTCGCGCAGGCGGCCGGGGCGGCGGTGCCGACGCCGGTGCGGAAGCTCGTGCGCGCGCTCGGCGGGAGGTCAGCCGCGGCCGACCAGCCCGCGCTGTTCGAGGAACTTGTAGAGGATCTCCAGGCGCGGTAGCGCGCCGTCCAGCTCGAGCAGCTTCTGCTTGGCCGCGAGCGGCACCTTCAGGATCTCGCTCAGCCGGTAGCCGACCCAGGACGCGCTGTCGAACGCGTGCGGCTCGGCGAACAGCGCCCGGTCGTTGTCGGCGACCACGGTGCGCACGAGGTCCGCGAGCGCGCCGAACTCCGCCGGCAGCGCGGCGTCCTCCTCGTCCGCGATCAGCGACACCTGCGCGCGGCGCAGCCCCTGCGCCGCCACGGCCGAGCCCTGGATGCGGAAGCGCTGCCCGCCGCGCGTGCGCAGCTGCAGCAGCCCGAGCTGCTCCATGTCCCAGCTCGTGATGGTGGCGAGGCAGCCGACCGCCTCCGGCTCGGCCGGCGCGCCGACCTCCGCGCCGCTGCGGATCAGGCACACGCCGAACGGCTGCTCGGACTTGAGGCAGTCCCGGGTCATGTCCATGTAGCGCGGCTCGAACACCCGCAGCGGCAGCACCCCGCCGGGAAAGAGCACCGCGTTGAGCGGGAAGATCGGCAGGTCCTGCAGGTCGGGCGCCATCCCGGCATTCTATTCGCGGCCACCCGGCGCGCCGCGTGGAGAACTGCCGTTTCGCGGCCCGCGCCGCGCCTCAGGGGCGGGCGAGCTGGCGATGCCGCACCAGGACCGGCGCCGCGGGGCGGAAGCGCCGGGCGAGCCGCTCGGCGAAGTACACCGAGCGGTGCTGCCCGCCGGTGCAGCCGAGCGCCACCGTCAGGTAGGCGCGGTTGTCGCGCACGAACGAGGGCAGCCACCGGGCGACGAAGTCGCCGATGTCGGCGAGCAGCGCCGCCGCCTCCGGCAGCGCGTCGAGGAACGCCACCACCGGCGCGTCGAGGCCGGTGAGCGAGCGCAGCTGCGGGTCGTAGAAGGGGTTGGGCAGGCTGCGCACGTCGAACACGAGGTCGGCGTCGAGCGGGATGCCCTGCTTGAACCCGAACGACTCGAAGAGCAGCGTCATGCCCGAGCGGTCGCTCGCGATGAACTCCTTGATCCAGGCGCGCAGCGCGTTCGGGGCGAGCTCGCTCGTGTCGATGCGATGGCCGATCTCCATCACCTCGGCGAGCAGCTCGCGCTCGCGCGCGATCGACTCGTCGAGGGTGAGCTGGTCGTGGGCGAGCGGGTGGCGCCGGCGCGTCTCGGAAAAGCGCCGGATGAGCGCGTCGTTCTTCGCGTCCAGGACGAGCAGGCGCACGTCGACGCCCTGGGCGCGCAGGCCGAGGGCCGCGCTCGGCAGCTCCGCGAGCGCCGGGCCGCTGCGCGCGTCCACGGTGACGGCCAGGCGCTCGTAGCCCGCGTTGCGCAGGAACGCGACCGTCTCGATCAGGAGCGACGCGGGCAGGTTGTCGACGCAGTAGTACGCGGCGTCCTCGAGGACGGCCAGGGCGACGCTCTTGCCCGACCCGGAGAGCCCGCTGATGATCACCAGCTGCATGGCCGGACCAGCATAGCCGAGCGGCCGGGAGGGCGGCAAACGAAAACGGCGCGTGCGAGGCACGCGCCGTTGCGGGAAACCGGCCTACCGGGTCAGCCGCTCAGGCACTTGCTCATGAAGGCCTTGCGGTCGTCGCCCTTCATGCCCTTCTCGCCGGCCTGCTTGTTGCAGAAGGACATCTTCTCCTGCTGGGTCATCGGCGCCGCGCCGCCCTTCAGGCACGTGCTCATGAAGGCCTGGCGCGCCTCGTTGTCCTTGAACTGCTGCTTCTTCGCGTCCGCGTTGCACTGCTGCATGCGCTGCTGCTGCGCGGACAGCTCTTTCTTCTCCGGGGCCTTCGCCTTGTCCTGCGCGAGGGCGGGCGCGGCGCAGAGCGCCGCCGCGGCGAGCGCCGCGATGAGCGACTTGGTCATGCTCGTTTTCCTCCTCTGGGTCCGGGCGCAGGGTGCGCCCGGCACTCGCCCACTAACGCGCCCCGGCGGCGCCGGTTGACGGCTCGTCGTCCCCGCCGCGCTCCATCTCCGCCCGCTGGCGGCGCAGGAAAGCCTCGGTGCTGTTGTACCCGCGCAGCTGGAGGATGTAGTTGCGCACCGCCGCCTCGACCAGCACCGCGAGGTTGCGGCCGGCCGCCACCGGGATGACGACCTTGCGCACGGTCACGCCGAGGACGTCCTCCGCGAGCTCGTGCAGCGGCAGCCGCTCGGCCGGCGCCGCGAGCAACGGGGCGGGGCGATCGAGGTGCACCACGAGCCGCAGGTTCATCTTCGGACGCACCGCGGTCTCGCCGAAGATCGAGCGGATGTCGAGCACGCCCAGCCCGCGCACCTCGAGGAAGTCCTTCAGCATCGCCGGGCTGCGCCCCTCGAGCTGGTCCTGGCCGATGCGCGAGATCTCGACCACGTCGTCGGCGACGAGGCCGTGCCCGCGGCTGACGAGCTCCAGCCCGAGCTCGCTCTTCCCGACGCCGGAGTCGCCGGTGATCAGCACGCCCAGCCCGAGCACGTCCATGAACACGCCGTGGCGCGTCGTCTGCTCGGCGAGCGTCTTGGAGAGGTAGCGGCGCAGCTTGTCGATCAGCTGCGCGGCGGGCCGCGGCGAGGCGAGCACGCTGACGCCGCGCGCCTCCGCGACCTGGAGCAGGCGCGGGTGCCCGGCCACGCCGTCGGCGAGGATCACCGCGGCCGGGCGGGTGCCGAGGCCGAGCTCGATCAGGCGCTCGAGCCGCGCGCCCTCCAGCGCGTCGAGGTGCGCCTGCTCGTGCTGGCCCAGGACCTGGATGCGGTTCGGATGAATGAGGTTCAGATGGCCGACGAACGCGGCCGACTCGGTGGGGTCCTGCCGGACGACGGCCTCGCCGCCCGCCTTGCCGCACACCCAGGAAAGCGCCAGCTTCTCGCGGTTGTCCTCAAACAGACGCGCGACGCTGGTTTGGAGCATGCGGGTCTGCCACGTAGGGCTGCCAGGCCGAGATCTGGTCGTGCAGCGCCGTCGCGTCGGCGGCGGCGTTCAGGCGGCCGCGCAGCTCGCGGTCGCTGAACATCTGCGCGAGCTCCGAGAGGATCTCCAGGTGCTGCTCGGTCGCCTGCTCGGGCACGAGCAGGACGAAGACGAGGTCGACCGGGCGGCCGTCGGGCGAGTCGAACGCCACCGCCGTCTTGAGCCGCAGGAAGGCGCCGACCGGATCCTTCAGGCCCTTGATGCGCCCGTGCGGGATCGCGACCCCCTGGCCGAGGCCGGTGGAGCCGAGCTTCTCGCGCGCGAACAGGCTGTCGAACACGAGGCTGCGGGCGATGCCCTGGTTGTTCTCGAACAGGAGGCCCACCTGCTCGAACAGGCGCTTCTTGCTGCTCACCTCCGCGTCGAGCACGATGTTCGACGCGGGCAGCAGCTTGGCGATGAGGTTCATGCGCGGTGTCGAGGTCCGGTTCCTGGCCCGGCGGCGGTCGGGCGGCGGGCCCGGATCGGCCGGGATTCTACTCCGGCTGGCTGTCGGCCTGGTGCTTCAGCGCCGCGTGCGGCCGCGCCCCGGCGCGGCCCTTGTGCTTGAGGAGCTGGCGGTCGAGCTTGTCCACCATCGCGTCGATCGCGGCGTAGAGGTCCTCGTGGTCGGCCTCGACGTGCAGGTCCCGGCCGCGCACGTGCACGCTCGCCTCGGCTTTCTGGCGCAGCTTCTGCACCGACAGGATCACGCTCACCGCGGTGACGCGGTCGGAGTGCCGCAGGCAGCGCTCGAGCTTCGCTTCGACGTAGCCGCGGATGGCCGGCGTGACCGCGACGTGGTGGCCGGTGACGGACAGGTTCATCGGTGCGACCCTCCTCGCGTGGGGCGTGTTCAGAGCGACTTGCGGAGGTTGCCGGGCGGGATGTGCAGCGCCTCGCGGTACTTGGCGATCGTCCGGCGCGCCACCACGATGCCCTGCTGGCCGAGGATCTCCGAGATCTTGGAGTCCGACAGCGGTTTCTTCGCGTCCTCGGCCGCGACCAGCTGCTTGATCAGCGCGCGGATCGCGGTCGCCGAGCAGGCCCCGCCGGTGTCGGTCGCGACGTGGCTGCCGAAGAAGTACTTGAGCTCGAAGATGCCGCGCGGGGTGGCCATGAACTTCTGCGTGGTCACGCGCGACACCGTCGACTCGTGCAGGCCGAGCGCGTCCGCGATCTCGCGCAGCACGAGCGGGCGCATCGCCACCTCGCCGTGGTCGAAGAAGTGCCGCTGGCGGTCCACGATCGCCTGCGAGACGCGCTGGATGGTGTCGAAGCGCTGCTGCACGTTCTTGATCAGCCAGCGCGCCTCCTGCAGCTGCGAGGACATCTGGCCGGCGCTGGCGCGGTTCTGCTGCAGGATGTCGGCGTAGATGCGGTTGATGCGCAGCCGCGGCATCGCGTCGGGGTTGAGCGCGGCGACCCAGACGTTCTTCACCTTGCGCACCACGACGTCGGGGATGACGTAGCGGGTCTCGAGCTGCGCGAACTCCGCCCCCGGACGCGGGTTCAGGCTCTGGATGAGCTTGTGCGCCGCGCGCAGGCTCGCCTCGTCGCAGCCGGTGAGTTTCTTCAGCTTCGCATAGTCGCGCGCGGCGAGCAGTGCGAGGTGCTCGCGCACGATCCGCAGCGCGAGCTCCAGCGCGGGCGTCCCGGCCGCGGGCAGCGCGGCGAGCTGGAGCTCCAGGCACTCTGCGGGCGAGCGCGCCCCGACGCCGGTCGGGTCGAGGTTCTGCAGGTGCCTGAGCGCGATCGCGAGGTCCGCGGCCTCCACGCCGAGCTCCGGCGGCAGCATGGCCGCGATCTCGTCGAGCGGCTGGCTGAGGTAGCCGTCCTCGTCGAGCGCGTCCACCAGCATCGCCACCAGGCGCCGGTCGCGCTCGGGCAGGGGCGTGAGCGAGAGCTGCTGCAGCAGGTGATCGCGCAGCGTGGGCGACTCGGCGGCGAGCTGCGGGTAGTCGGACTCGCCGCCCTCGTCGCGCGCGCCGCCCGCGCCGGCGCCCTCGAGGTACCAGTCGGTGTCGGCCGGGCGCTCGTCGTCGGGCGCAGCCGCCCCTTCGGACCCCGGCGCGTGCTCGGGCGCGACCTCTGCGAGCGGCTGGCTGCCGTTGATGCGCGGCGGGGCGTCGCCGTCCTCGTCGGTCTCCTCGCGCTCGAGGAGCGGGTTGTCGGCGAGAAAGCGCTCGAGCTCCTGGTTCAGCTCGATGGTCGAGAGCTGCAGGAGGCGGATCGACTGCTGCAGCTGAGGCGTCAGCGTGAGGTGCTGCGACAGCTTGAGCTGCAGGGTCTGCTTCATGCCGCGGAAGGCAGGGGGTCCGGGGTTCGGGTGGGTGTGGGTCGGGTCGATGGCGCCGGGTTCCCGGGCGCGCCGCCTGCAGCGGCGCGGATCCGCACGGCCTGCCCCCCGTCAGAGGCGGAAGTGCTCCCCGAGGTAAACGCGTCTAACGTTTTCATTGTAAACGATCTCTTCCGGCCGGCCGGCGGCGAGCACGGAGCCTTCGTTAATTATGTACGCCCGGTCGCAAATTCCCAGCGTTTCCCGCACGTTATGGTCGGTGATCAGCACCCCTATGCCGCGTTCCTTGAGGAACCGGATGATGCGCTGGATGTCGAGCACCGCGATCGGGTCGACGCCCGCGAACGGCTCGTCGAGGAGGATGAAGGCGGGCTTCGTCCCGAGCGCCCGGGCGATCTCGGTGCGCCGGCGCTCGCCGCCCGACAGCGACAGCGCCGTCGCGTCGCGCAGATGCGCGATGTGCAGCTCCTCGAGCAGGGTGTCGAGCCGCTGCGCGATCGCGTCCTCCGGGAGCTCCATCAGCTCGAGGACGGCGCGCACGTTCTCCTGCACCGTGAGCCGCCGGAACACCGAGGCCTCCTGCGGCAGGTAGGACAGCCCGAGCCGCGCGCGGCGGTGGATCGGCAGCCGGGTGATCTCCCGCTCGTCGATGTAGATGCGCCCGCCGTCGGCGGCGACCAGCCCCACGATCATGTAGAAGCAGGTCGTTTTCCCGGCGCCGTTCGGCCCGAGCAGGCCGACCACTTCGCCGCTCGCGACCTCGAGCGAGACGTCGTGCACGACGACGCGCTTCTTGTAGCGCTTGTTCAGTTCGATGGCGCGCAGGCGGCTCATGGTGGAGGCGCGCGCCGGCGGTCGGGGCGTGGCCGCCCGGTCGCGTGCGCGCGACGCGTCGTCTAGCCCTTGCCGAGCTCCGTTGCGGGGTTGAGCTCGAGCGGGGGCTTGGGGCTCGGGGCCGGCTCGTCCTTCTTCTTCGGCTGGATCACCGCGCGCACCCGGCCTTCGCGTCCCGGCGGGCCGGAGGCGTCCTTGGACGGCTGGACGCGGAACACCTCGGTGCGCGAGTCGTAGGAGATGTAGTTGCCCCGCACCTCGTCCTTGTCGCGCGCCACGCGCGCCTTGTCGTAGAGCTCGACGCGCTCGGCCTTGCCGTCGTACTCGATGCGCTGGGCCTCGCCCTCGATCCACTCGTCCACGCCGTCGCGCTTCTGGCGGAAAGTCGCCGGCGCGCCCACGGCGACGCCGGTCTGGAAGCCCTGCGCGTCCTGGCGCACGGTGAGCTTGTCGGCGCGCAGGACGAAGGTGCCCTGGGTGAGGACGACGCGGCCCTCGAACACCGCGATCTGCTTCTGGTCGTCCGCCAGCATGCGGTCGGCCTCGATGCTGACCGGCTTGTCGCGGTCGTCGCGCTCCGCGTGCGCCGCCGGGGCGAGCGCGAGGAGGACGAGGAGCGCGGCGAGCGGGCGGCGCACGGGGCCTACCTCTGCGCCTTCCCGGGCGCGTCCCGGGACGCGTACGTCCCGCTCACGCGCGCCTTGAGCTCCAGCGTGCGCTTGGCGTTGTCGAACTCCATGCCCACGCCGGCGAGCCGCGAGCTTCCCTCGGTGATCAGCACCGGCTCCGGCGTGCGCGCCTGCTCGGTCTTCGGAAACACCTGGAGGTAGGTCGTGTCCATGCGCAGCGGCGGGCGGTCCCCGACCGGGTCGCGAACGACGACGACGTTGCCGTACAGCCGCACGTCGTCGCCCTCCCGGTTGACCGTCCCGCGTTCCGCCGTGACGCGGACCGGCGGCCCCTTGACCGGGAACTGGGTGAGCCGCGGCTCCACGACCTCGGTCAGCTCCTCGTCCGGGTAGTAGAGCAGGCGCTCGGCGGTGAGGCGGGACTCGGCGCGCCCGCCCTCGTCCATCGCGGTGGCGGTGATGCCGTCGACCACGAACTCCGGGACGCGTGCGCGCGCGGCGGAGGTCGTGCCGCTCGGGGCGCTGACGATGAGCTCGAGCCAGAACGTGAGCGCGGCGAGCCCCGCGGCGAGCCCGAGGGTGAAGAGCGTGTTCGTGCGCAGTTTCACGCGAGGTAGCGGGCCACCGCCGCGTCGAGCGCGCCCTGCGCGCGCAGGATGAGGTCGCAGACCTCGCGCGCGGCGCCGCGGCCGCCCGGCGTGCGGCTGACGTAGTGCACGCGCGCGCGCACCGGCTCCGGCGCCTCCGGGACGGCGGCGGCGAAACCGCAGCGCGTGAGCACCGGCAGGTCCGGCAGGTCGTCGCCCATGAAGCCGCACGCGCGCGCGTCGAAGCCGAGCTCGCCGCGCACCCGCTCGAACACCGCGAGCTTGTCCTCCACGCCCTGGAACAGGCGGGCGATGCCGAGGCCGGCGGCGCGCGCCGCGACCGCGTTCGAGCGCCGCCCGCTGATGAGCGCGAGCTCGAGCCCCGCGCCCTGCAGGAGCTTCAGCCCCAGCCCGTCGAGCGCGTGAAACGCCTTGAGCTCCGCGCCCGCGTCGGTGAGGTACAGCGTGCCGTCGGTCAGCACGCCGTCGACATCGAAGGCCATCAGCCGCAGCCCGCGCGCCCGCGCCAGCGCATCGCTCGTGGGCGCGCCCGCGGGCGCGGCGCGCGCGGGTGCTCGCCCGGGGAGCGCTCCGGCGCTCACAGCACCTTCGCGCGGAAGAGGTCGTGGATGTTGAGCGCGCCCACCAGCACGCCAGCGGCGTCGACCACCGGCAGCTGGGTGGACTTGCGCGCCTCCATCAGCTCGACCGCCTCCGCCGCGAGCGCCTCGGGCCGGATCGTGCGCGGCGCGCGCGTCATCACCAGCGCGATCGGGGTGGCGCGGATGTCGCCGCCGCGCTCGAGGCTGCGGCGCAGGTCGCCGTCGGTGAAGATGCCCACGAGGCGCCCGGCGTCGTCCACCACCGCGGTCATGCCCATGCGCTTCCGCGACACCTCGAGCACCGCCTCGGCGAGCGTCGCGCGCTCGCTCACCGACGGCACGTCCGGGCCGGTGCGCATCACGTCGCGCACGTGCGTGAGCAGGCGCCGGCCGAGCCGGCCGCCGGGGTGGGAGCGGGCGAAGTCCTCGTGGCCGAAGCCGCGCGCGTCGAGCAGGGCGACGGCGAGCGCGTCGCCGAGCGCGAGCGCGGCGGTGGTGCTCGCCGTCGGGGCGAGGTTGAGCGGGCAGGCCTCCTTCTCGACGTGCGCGTCGAGCACCACGTCGGCGAGCGTGGCGAGGGTCGAACCGGGCTGGCCGGTGAGCGCGACCAGACGCGCGCCCATGCGCTTGACGAGCGGCAGCACGGTGATGAGCTCGTCGCTCTCGCCCGAGTAGGAGATCGCGATCACGACGTCGTCGTGCGTGATCATGCCGAGGTCGCCGTGGCTCGCCTCGCCCGGGTGCACGAAGAAGGCCGGCGTCCCGGTGCTCGCCAGCGTGGCGGCGAGCTTGCGGCCCACGTGCCCCGACTTGCCGATCCCGGTCACCACGACACGCCCGCGGCAGGCGAGCACGAGATCGAGCGCCGCGACGAAGCGCCCGTCGAGGCGCGCGCCGAGCGCGGCGACCGCGGCCGCCTCGATCGCGAGCACCTCGCGCGCGAGCGCGAGCGCGCCGCTCGCACGATCGTCCTGGTCCCGCGCCGGTGCAGCCGCTATCATGCTGAAAATTATATCAAACGGTCCCTGCGGCCCCGCCCGTGCGCGGCCTCGACATGCGATGAGCAACGCGCTCGAACCGGCCCTGATCCTGCTCGCGAGCGCGGTGCTCGTCGTGGTCGTTTTCCGCAGTGTGCACCTGCCGCCGCTCCTCGGCTACCTGATCGTCGGGGCCGGCATCGGGCCGCACGCGCTCGGCTGGGTCGCCGACGTCCCGGCGACGCGCCAGCTCGCGGAGTTCGGCGTGGTGTTCCTCATGTTCACGCTCGGGCTGGAGTTCAGCCTGCCGCGGCTGGTCCAGATGCGCGGGCTCGTGTTCGGACTGGGCGCCGCGCAGGTGCTGCTCACCATGGCCGTCCTCGCCCCGCTCGCGGTCGCGCTCGGCGCGACCTGGCAGGCGGCGGTCGTGCTCGCCGGCGCGCTCGCGATGTCCTCGACCGCGATCGTCATCCGCCTGCTCGTCGAGCGCATGGAGACCGAGACGCCGCACGGCCGCGGCGCGATCGGGGTGCTGCTGTTCCAGGATCTCGCGGTCGTCCCGCTCCTGATCCTCGTTCCGGCGCTCGCCGGCGCGGGCGAAGCGCTCGCGCGCGAGCTGGCCGCCGCCGCGCTCAAGGCGGCGGCGGTGCTCGCGATCGTGCTCGCGGTCGGCCAGCGGCTGATGCGGCCGTGGTTCACGCTGGTCGCGCGGCGCCGCTCGCACGAGCTGTTCATCCTCAACGTCCTGTTCGTCACGCTCGGCCTCGCGTACCTGACCGAGCGCGCCGGGCTGTCGCTCGCGCTCGGCGCGTTCGTGGCCGGCATGCTGATCTCCGAGACCCAGTACCGGCACCAGGTCGAGGAGGACATCAAGCCGTTCCGCGAGGTGCTGCTCGGGCTGTTCTTCGTCTCGGTCGGCATGCTGCTCGACCTCGCCGTCGTGGTGCGCGAGCTGCCGCTCGTCCTCGCGGTCGGCGCGGTGCCGATGGCGCTCAAGTTCGCGCTCGTCGCCGCGCTGTCGCGGCTGCGCGGCGCGACGCCGGGCACCGCGATCCGCAGCGGCCTCGCGCTCGCGCAGGCGGGGGAGTTCGGGCTCGTCCTGCTGGTGCACGCGGTGGGGGTCCGGCTGCTGGACCCGGCCCTGGCGCAGGCGGTGGTCGGCGGCATGCTGCTGTCGATGCTCGCCGCGCCCTTTCTCATCCAGCACAGCGACCGCATCGCGCTGCGGCTCTCGGGCTCGGAATGGATGCTGCGCTCGCTCCAGCTCCACCAGGTCGCGGTGCGCAGCCTGGCGACGGAGCGGCACGTGGTGATCTGCGGCTACGGGCGCACCGGGCAGAGCCTCGCGCGCTTCCTCGAGCGGGCGGGGTTCGGCTACGTGGCCCTCGACCTCGACCCGGAGCGCGTGCGGGAGGCCGCGGCGGCGGGCGACACCGTGGTGTTCGGCGATGCCGGTCGCCGCGAGACGCTGATCGCGGCGGGGGTGAAGCGCGCCGCGGTCCTGGTGGTGACCCACACCGACACGCCCGCGGCGCTGCGCATCCTGCACCACGCGCACGAGATCAACGACGCGCTGCCGGTGATCGTGCGCACGCGCGACGACAGCGGGCTCGACCGCTTCGTGCAGGCCGGGGCGACCGAAGTCGTGCCGGACACCTTCGAGACGAGCCTGATGCTCGCCTCCCACGCCCTGCTGCTGCTGGGGGTCCCGGTGCGCCGCGTGGTGACCCAAATCCGGGGCGTGCGCGACCAGCGCTACCGGCTGCTGCGCGGCTTCTTCCACGGCACGACCGACGAGGCCGCCGACCTCGACGACGCGAACCAGCCGCGGCTGCACACGGTGAGCGTGGACGCAGGGGCGCACGCCGTTGGGCGCACGCTCGCCGAGCTGGGCATCGCGGACCTCGGCGCCGAGGTCACCGCGATCCGGCGGCGCGGGATCCGCGCGGACGATCCCGCCCCGGAGGCCCGGTTCGAGGCCGGGGACGTGGTGATCCTGCTCGGCCGCCCCGAGGCGATCGAGGCCGCGGAGACGCGGCTCCTGCAGGGCTGAGCCGCGCCGGGGCCCGGCGGCGGCGGGGCGTCAGTCGAGCCGGCGGCAGAGGATGTACATGTCGGCGTCGCCCGTGGCGTACGCCGTCACGGTCGCGTCGGCGGTGGCGATCGGCTCGTTGTCGACGTTCTGCTTGGCCGCGCGGACGAGCCCGCGGCGCGGGTCGCCGTCGTCCAGCTGGTTCTCCACCCCGATCGCGATCTCGCCGGGCAGGTTCGCGGTGCAGGCGGCCAGGCGCGGAAACCCGAACACCGCCCACTCCACGCCGACCACGCCGGCGAACGCGTTCAGCGGCTGGGCGACCGGCGTGATCACCGGCGGTGGCGCCGTCACCAGCTCCGCCAGCCGGATCTGCCACCAGAAATTGAGCGACTCGCCGCTCACCGCGTCCACGGTGAGCGCGGTGAGCGGGTTGCCCGCGGGCGGCGGATCCTGGTAGGAGCCGCTGATGCGGCCGTCGCCGGTGCCGTCCTTGGAGCGGCCGACCCACCGCGTCGTGGCGCGCGCGTCGTCCCCCGGCAGGGCGCCGTAGCGATCCTGGTACGTGAGGATCGCGACCTTCAGCTGCTCGAACTCGTTGGCGACGAACTTGATGCGCGACTGGGTGAGGACGCCGTTGCCGAGCAGCATCACGCCGACGAGCAGGCCGATGAGCACGAGCACCACCGCCAGCTCCACGAGCGTGAAGCCGCCTGTCCTCGAGAACTGCGCGCCGGGCCGCCGTTGCCTGCGCGCGCCGCCGGAATTGCGGGCCATTCTTCTGGTTCGGATGACTTGTGTTGCGACCTGCAAAGATCCGCAACGATGCCCCGGTGACCCGCTCGACGCGAGGAATTAGTCCCGCAGTTTCCCTCGTGCCGGAAGGCTGTTCGTGTCTCGCCGGTCCGTGTCGGCGAAGTGACGGTGGCCGCGGCGGGTGCCGGAAAAAGAAAAGCCCGCCACGAGGGCGGGCTTCTCACCGGGGCGCCGGCGCGCTGCGACGATCAGACGCCCTTGCAGACGAGATACTGGTTGGACCCGGTCTCCGCGTAGCTTGCCGCGGCGGCCCCGATGTTGGGGTTCGCGCCCGCCTGCAGCATCCCGCGGACGGTGCCGGTGTTCGAACTCTGGTCGTCCGTCTGCGTGTCCACCGCGATCGCGATCTTGTCCGGGAGGTTCGACGAGCAGACGATCAGGCCCGAGAAGCTCATCATCCCCGCAGTGCCGTCCCCGGTCGTCACCCCGACCATCCCGCCCACGGCGTTCGTGGGCTGGTTGGCCGCGCCCTGTGTCGGCGCGGTCGCGCCGGCGATGAACCCCGACAGTCTGAGGTGCCACCAGAAGAGGTTGGACTCCTCCCCCGTGACCGGCGGGCTGCTCGCCGTGGCGTTGTACGCGCCCGCCACCTGCCCGTTTCCATTGCCGGACACCGCCGTCGCGGCCGTCCAGCGGCCGGCCGCATTGACGTCGTCGCCCGGAATGGCGCGATAGCGGTCGTGGTACGACGCGTACGCCGCGGTGATCCCGTTGAAGTCGTTGATCACGTTCTTGATCCGGGCCTGCGTGATCATCTCCTGGCCCTTCAGGATGCCGCCCAGGAGGAGGCCGATGATCACGAGCACGATCGCGATCTCGACCAGGGTGAAGCCCGTCTGTGTCCGTTTCGTTGGCATTGTTCGCTCCTTGCAATGGCGCGCCCGCAAGACCTCCGGGCCGCGCAGCCCAAAACCGGAGCAACTTCGATGCCAACGCTTAGCCCTTGAATGTGGAGGAAATCACGGGCGCGCCGACCCTCGGAAATGTCGGGATTTCGGCGTATCTGACGCGCTGCCAACAAAGTCACGGTTTGCGGTTCTTTTCGGCCGCGATCCGTGCCTCCAGCGTCTCCAACCGCCGCTGCAGCAGGCGCAGGTCCCGCTCGTCCTTCACCTGGCCGCTCGCGATCAGGCCGCCGATCAGGATCTTCGCCGCCTCCAGCTCGTTCATGTCCTCCAGGATGAAGGGCTCCATCTGCCGCACCCAGACCGGGGCGTCGGGGGTGGTCGTGTGCCGTTGCAGCGCGACCGCGTACCGGCGCGCGAGGGCGAGGTCCTTCAGCTCGTGCTTGGCGAGAATGGTGGCGTGCGCGAGCCAGGGCCAGCGCCGGTTCGGGTCCTCGAGGTAGTGCCGGTAGACGAACTCGAGCATCCGCCGCTGCTTGGCCGGGTCGGGGACCTGGGCGTAGAGCCGGCTCGCCGACATCAAGGGGTACTGGCCGTCCGGGTCGAGCGCGAGGATCCGGTCGAGCCAGCCCTCGAGCCGCTCGTAGTCGAGGTCCCGGTACGGGACGTGGGTCCCGGCCTGGTAGTCGAACGCCTGGAGATAGAGCATCAGCAGGTTCGCGAGCGGAATCGGGTCGCCGAACGACGCGAGGCGCAGCACGGCGAGGCCGGGCGGGCGGGGCAGGTCCGCCGCCGCGGCGCGCGGCCGCGGCAGGCCGACGCCGAGCGCGAGCTGGACGGCGAACGCGGCCCCGAGGAGGGCCAGCACCCAGCGCGGCACGTGGCTGATCGGCCGCTCGCGCACGGCTAGAAATTCTGCCGGTGCAGGTCGAACTGGGCCGCCGCCATGAGGAGGACGGCGTACGCCGCCGCCTGGGCCACGACGCCGGCGAGCGCCGCCGGGGCGGGCATGGCGACCACCAGCCAGTCCGCGCGGGTCATGAGGTCGAACCGGGGCAGGACGAGCGCGATGCCGCGCAGCACCCAGTCCGCCGCGCGCTCGGCCCAGGTGCCGGAGGCTTCGGATCCGGCCGCGATGATCTGCATCGCCCCGATCGAGCGCGCGAGGACGTAGAAGCCGAGCACGGCCGCGAGCGCCGGCACGATCTGCGCGAGCGTGATGACGCAGAAGAGGCTCATCGCGGCGACGATGACGAGCTCGCAGCCGAGCGACAGCGTCCACGCGCCCAGCCGCTCGAGGGGGACGAAAGGCAGGAGCGGCAGACTGACGATGACGGCGAGGGCGACCGCGGCTGTCGAGAAACCGACGAACTTGCCGGCCAGGTAGACCCCGCGCGGCCACGGCTGGGCGAGCATCAGCTCGAAGACCTTGTCGTCGTACTCGCGCACGATGCTCATCGTCACGAACGCCGCGGTCAGGAAGGCGGCCGCCGCGCGCAGGATGGCCGCCAGGATGGCGGCCTGGATGCGGGGCGCTTCGATGATCGCGACCTGCTGGATGAAGCCCGCGAGCCCGAGGCAGAGCACGCACAGGATCGCGGCGAGCCAGAGCAGCCGGCTGCGCGCCGCTTCGAGGAGCGTGGCGCGGGCGAGCGGCAGGATGACGCGTATCATTCGGCGCATTGCGGGGGGGACGTCGCCGGCGTGCGGGGCGCCGCGGCACGAAGACTAAGGGCCGGAGAAGCCGAATGCAAGGCGATGCGAGCGCGCCGGTGAGGGGCGAGGTGTTCGACGGCGGCGCGCCGGTGTCGGGCCGCAAGGCGCGCCTGCTGGTGCTCGCGATGCTCGTCTGCCTGCACGTCGCGGTCATCCGCGGCGTCGAGGACATCTGGGCGCGCGGGCTCATGATGGCGCACCTCGGCCTGTTCCTGATCTGGCAGCCGTTCATGCAGGGCGGCCAGAAGCTCAAGGCGAGCGAGCTCCTGCTGATCGTCCTGATCACGATCGGGATCCTCGCCTTCCTCAACTGGTGGATGCTCGGCACGTGGGTGGCGCTGCTGTCGGGCATCGTCGGCGGCAAGGTGTTCCTGTTCCAGGCGCGCTGGCTGCGGCTGTTCTACCTCACCGTCTTCACGTATCTCGTGATGCTGCTGCTGCTGTGGATCGTGCCGAACGGGTTCCCGAACACCGTCCTCGAGCCCGAGATCCGGCTGGTCGTGCAGTACGGGCTCCCGGCGCTGTTCGTGCTGATGGCGCTGATGCCGGTCGAGTCGGACACCGCCGAGCCCCAGGTGATCGACTTCTTCTACGCGAGCATGATCTTCCTCCTGCTCGTCGCGCTGGTCCTGGGCAGCTTCGCGTTCATGACCGTCGGCAAGAAGAGCTACGCCTTCGCGCTCACCTTCAGCCTGATGGCGATCGCGACCTTCCTGCTCTTCCTCAGCCTGGTGTGGAACCCGCGCGCCGGCTTCTCCGGGCTGCAGATGGTGTTCTCGCGCTACCTGCTGTCGATCGGGCTGCCGTTCGAGCAGTGGCTGCACTTCCTCGCCGACCTGTCGCGCGCGGAGTCGCGGCCGGACCGCTTCCTCAAGGAGGCCTGCGACGGGCTCGGGAAGCTGCCGTGGGTCACCGGCGGCAGCTGGAGCGGCGGGAGCGAGTCGGGCGAGTTCGGCGCGCCGTCGCGGCACACCGTGGAGTATGCGGGCCGCGCGATCAGCATCCGCCTGTACAGCCGCCAGCGGCCGAGCCCCTCGCTGGTGTGGCACATCAACCTGCTCGGCCAGCTGGTCGAGCAGTTCCACGTGGCCAAGCAGCGCGAGCTGAAGCTCAAGCAGCAGACCTACGTGCAGGCGCTGCACGAGACCGGCGCGCGCATGACCCACGACGTGAAGAACCTGCTGCAGTCGCTGAACGTGCTGTGCTCGGCGGCCGAGCGCGACCCGGGCGGGGACCCGGCGGCGCTGCACGCGCTGATGCGCCGCCACCTGCCGACCGTGCTCCAGCGCCTGCAGCAGACGCTCGACAAGCTGCAGCGGCCGCAGACCGACACCGGGCGCTTCGTGCGCTCGGACGCGTGGTGGGAGTCGCTGCTCAAGACCTACCAGCTGCGCGGCGTGGAGTTCGCGGCGGCCCGGATCGAGGGCGGCGTGCCGCTGCCGCAGGACCTGTTCGACACCGCCGCCGAGAACCTGCTCCAGAACGCGCTCGAGAAGCGCAAGCTCGACCCGGGCGTGCGCGTGGGCGTCGCGCTCGTCATGGGGGAGGACGTGGTGCTCAGCGTCACCGACACCGGCCAGCCGGTCGCGAAGAACGTGATCGAGGGCCTGCTCAAGGGCCCGGTCCCGTCCGACACCGGCTACGGCATCGGCCTGTACCAGGTGGCGCGCCAGGCCGACATGCTCGGCTTCACGCTCCGGCTCGCGCGCAACGAGCCCGGCGAGGTCGTCTTCGAGCTGCGCGGGTCGCTGCGCAGGGGCGATGCGCAGCGCCCGCGCGCCGCGGCGCCCGAGCGCGCGGGGTCCTAGGCGGCCGCTTCGCGCGCGGCGGCCGCCTTGCGGCCGCGCAGCGTGTAGACCGTCGTGTCGCCCTTGCCCTTGAGGTAGATCGTCTTGGGCGGGTCGAACTCGAAGCGGTTGCGCAGGCGGCGGTAGGTGGTGACGTCCACCTGGACCATGCCCGGGATGCTCTCGGCGGTGATGCGGCTCGCGAGGTTCACCGTGTCGCCCCAGAGGTCGTAGATGAACTTCTTCTTGCCCACGACGCCCGCCACCACCGGCCCGGTGCCGATGCCCATCCGGATCTCCAGGCGGTGGTCGTTCACCGACAGGTCGCTCGCGAGCAGATCGCGCATGTCGAGCGCCATCTGCGCGATCGCCTCCGAGTAGTTGACCGACGACTCGTCGTTCAGCCCGCCCGCCACCATGTAGGCGTCGCCGATGGTCTTGATCTTCTCCAGGCCGTGCGTCTCGGCGAGCGAGTCGAACGAGGAGAACACCTTGTTGAGCATCGCGAAGATCTGGTTGGGCGACATCCCCTCGGCCAGCGTGGTGAAGTTGACGATGTCGGCGAACATCACCGTCACGTCCGCGAAGCCGTCGGCGATCGTCCCGTCCTCCATCTTCAGCCGCTCGGCGACCGGGCCGGGCAGGATGTTGAGCAGCAGCCGCTCCGAGCGTTCCTGCTCCGCCTGCAGCAGGCGGTGCGCTTCCTCCATGCGCGCCTTCGACTTGTCCCGCTCCACCGCGGCGTAGCGCAGCAGGAAGTAGACGACGCTCGAGATGGCGACGAAGTTGAGGGCGAAGAAGACGACGATCGTCTTCGGCGGCACCGGCGGCGGCTTCACGCCCTCGGAGAAGAGGTAGTAGTCGGCGCCGGCCGCGGCCACGATCAGGACGAGGTAGGCGGCGAACCACGGGATCGAGTCGCGCGGGCTGTAGACCAGGACCGCGACCACCGGCGCGAGCAGGCCCCACAGCACGAAGCCGCTGGCGGTGATGAAGTCGCCGAGCTGCCACTGCAGCACGAACGGGAAGAAGAGGTACAGGCTGAGCTGCAGCACGCGGAACAGGTCGAAGTTGCGCGTGGCGAGGTACGCGACCAGCGTGCCGAGCGACACGAGCTGGTAGCCGAACGGGATCGAGGCGGGGAGGTTCTGGCCCATGAACCCGTACAGCGCGAGCCACAGGACCGGGGCCGCGACCGTCAGCCCCATCGCGAACATCAGCAGCGACTTCTTGAGCTTGACGTCGTCCGGGTCGTCGGGCTCGATGCCTGCGGTGCGCAGGCGTCTTCCGAGTTCGGCGAGGTAGCTCATCGAGGGTGTTGTTCTCGCGGTCGTGCCGTCGGGGACCGGAGCGCTCGCCGGTCCGGCAGCGTCCGCGGGCATTCTACGATGACTCGCCGCCCGCGCGCGGCGCGCGCCGCGGCAGATGCGTCACACTTCTCGCGCGCGGTCGCACGGCGTACGGCCGGGCGGCCGGCGGAAGCGGAAATAATCCTCAGATCGCGCCGGCGGCGATCAGGCGGTTGTAGAGGATGTTGGGCGAGATCCAGGTGACCAGGTCGTCGAACTCGCCCGCGGCGGCGCCGGCCGGACGCGGGGTGTGCACGACGAAGATGCCGTCGTTGTTCACGTTCTCGAGCTCGTCGAGCAGCGGGGCGACGACGGCGAAGTTCCGGCCGGTCGAGAACACCACGGCCGGCGCGAAGAACGTCAGCGGCGTCTCGGGCGCGGCCGGCGCCCCGCACGCGAGCCGGTTGCAGACGCTCAGCATGGTCGCGGCGCTCGCGGTGATGTTGGCGAGCCCCCTCGCCGCCACGCCTCCCGAGGTGGTGAAGACCGGGCACTTGGTGAAGTCCGGCGTGGCGGTGTTCGGCGGGCATTGCGCCGCGTCGAACGGCGGGGCGGGAACCCACGCCGTCACCGCGTACCGGACGCGATTGCCCCACGCGTCCTGCAGGTAGCCCTGGTTGTCGGTGCGGCTCAGGCCGAGGGTCACCGCGGGCAGGAATCCGTCGAAGGGGTTGCTGCAGCGGATGTCGAACGCGGGGCTTGCCACCGGGGCGGGGAGGGCGCCCGGCGAGACGAACGACTCGACCCCGGTCGCGGCCGGCGCGGCGGGACAGGGAAAGCGGCCGTTGCGCAGGAAGAAGCCGAGCAGCGCCTCGCGCGCTTCGTCCAGCTGCCGCTGGGTCTGCTCGACCTCGCGCGCGCTCGAGACCGCGCCCATCGTGAGCACGACCCCGCCGAGGATGAGCGCGATGATCGTGACCACCACGGCGAGCTCGGTGAGCGTGAAGCCCCGCGCGCGGCGGGGAAGGCTGCCGCGGCGCGAAATCACGGCGCGATCACCGCCAGCTGGTCGTTCCCGGGCACGCTGCGCGTCCGGTCGAGCCCCCCGCGATAGGTCTCGAACTGATTGGCGGGCGTGTGGGCGGGCGAGGGCCAGTCGTTCCGGCCCTCGAGATACCGGGCGAGGGCCGGCGCCGGCCGCGGCGTCGTGCTGTCCACCGGCATCCCGGCGAGCAGGAGGACGAGGTGCCGATTCGGTCCGCCGTTCGCGGTGTTCACCGCGTCGAGGCAGTCGGCCGGCAGCGCGCAGACGGGATTCCCGCTGGAGGCGTCCTTCGCCGCGATCGTGGTCGCCGCAGGCGCGACCGAGTAGAGCGTGACGTGGTGCCAGTCGTTGTTGAAGAACCAGTCGGTGCCCGCGCTCGGACCGAGGACGTTGGCGTTGTACGGCGGCTTCGCGACGACGATGCGCACGTACTTCGCGCCCGAACTCGAGTCGTCGCAATTCGGCAGGGTCAGCTCGACCTCCACGCGCGCGCTGCCCTGGACGACGCCGGCGGCGGTTACGTGCGCGTTCGAGACCGATGTCGGGCTGGACGGCACGGGACAGGGCAGCGAGGCGAAGGTGGCGTTGGTGGTGATCGCGACGTTCGCGCGCTGGACCGGGTCGACGAAGCTCCGCGCGACGTTCAGCGCATGGCCGGTGATCCTGACCGTGGGCGTCCGGTTGTCGGTGTAGCGCAGGTCGCACACGATCTGATCGTCCGTGGACGCGCTGCAGGCCGTGGCCGCGTTGAGCACGTACGAGCCGGGCGACACCTCGGCGACGCTCGGCTTGTAGCTGGACGTGACGTCGATCTCCCACTTCACGAACGGCACCACGGGAGGTCCGGGCATGTCCTTCGCCACCGGCATCAGGCCGTTGAGCGTGTTCCACGCGCCCTGGAAAGTGGACGTGTCCGGCTGCGCGAACGGCGCCGCGAACGGAAAGTAGCCCTGCATGGTCGGGCCCGGCGGGGCCGGGTCGACGCTGTGATCGCGCCAGCGCTGGTAGTGCCCCTTGTCGCTGAAAGTGCCGCCCTCCTTGAACATCGCCTCGCGCAGCTGCGTCTGCATGCGCTTCGCAACCATGGTCTCGACCACCGGGAAGAGGTCGCGCGCATTGATCGCGAGCGCCTTGTCGTTGAACGCGCCGCCCGCGCAGTCGGCGGTGACGCACGTCGGGCGCACCGCGTACACGAGATTGGCCGCGTTCTGGTTCTCGTCCTCGAGGTAGTTCGCGGCGACGTTCTGCCCCGCGGGGCTTCGATCCTGCGGCGCGCCGCCCACGCTCAGGGCGGGGCCGGGCGCGAAAACGAGCGCGATGACGTTCGAGGCCGGCGCGAGCCCGGTCATGACGAGCGTGCCCTGGGTGTCGCTGTTGATCACCGACGTGCTGGAGTCCGTGAACGGCGGCGACAGCACGTACCAGAGTCGTTCCCCGGCGCCGTCGCGCAGGTCGGGGAGCTGCAGCGTGCGCCAGGGCAGCCGCCCGAGGTAGGCCGGGCACGTGGTGCCGGCCAGGAGCTCGGCGACGCCGTCGTCGTCGAGGTCCGGACAGGGCAGGCTTCCGGGACGGTTGTCGTCGAGCGCCGCGCGTGCGACCAGCGCATCGCGCGCCTGCCGCAGCACCGCCTGGTCGTGATCCTCGCGCCCGCTCTGCGCGGTCGCCTCGCCCAGCCCCCGCATCAGCCCGTATGTCGCCCCGAGCACCAGGACGACCAGGGCGATCAGCATGCCGTAGCCGGCCTGCCGCGCCGGGCCGCCCCCGCGCGGCGCGCGCGGCGGCCGGGATCGTTCGGTGGGGATCGTGTGCATGGGCTTCCGCTCTCTCGCTACCGCGCCGCGCGATGGACCTTGATCTCGCCGCCCTGCAGGGGGTCGCTCACCTCGCCCTTGCCGTGGTCGAGGGTCTGGCCGACCTTCACGCTGCGCGTGGTCGCGCCGCTCGGCACCGCGACCCGCTCCGGAGTGCGCCCCCGATACGTGTCGTACTGGGGCACGCCGTTGATCCACGTCGTGGTCTTCCCGCTCGACCGGGTCACCTGTCCGCTCACGGTCACCGCGCTCTCGACTACCCCGGGCGTTTCGACCACGTTCCGGTCGCGCCGCCGGTCCAGGTCCTGCCGCTGCTGGGGCGTGAAGAAGACCCGCCCGATGTCGTCGGCCCGGGCCCAGGGCGCCGCCGCGAGCAGCACGGCGGCGAGCGCGGCGCGCAGCGCGGTGCCGGGCGGTTGCAGCAGGCGTGCGCGGTCGGTCGGCATGCGGTCGTGTCCGGTCATGTGGCCTTCGCCTTCGGGTCGCGGATCGTCACCAGGTCGATGGTGCAGTCGGCCGCGAGGTGCGGCCCGACGCTGCGGTCGTTCGCCGCGCGCTCGAGCCGCGTCACGCTGCACGCGCGCACGACGACGAGCGAGCTCAGCGCCGCGCGCAGGTCGTCGATGAAGCGGAAGAGGTCCTCCTCGTGCAGCAGCGCGAGGCTGATCTTCATCTGGCTCGCCAGGAACTCGACCTCGCCCGGCCCGGCAACCCCGGCGTAGTCGACCTGCCGCTGCGGCTCGATCGTGTACTTGAGGTCGTAGAGCTTGCGCGCGGCCTTGATCTGGGCGATGCGCTCGACCCAGTCGGCGCGGTGCTCGGCGCCGATCAGGCCGCGGCTGCGCAGCTTCTGGTAGTCGACGAGCTTCTCCCGGATCTCGCGTTCCTCGTCGGTCGCGCGCGCGAGCCGGTTCTGCGCAGTCTGGCGCTCGGCCGCCGCCTTCGCCTGGTCGGCGCGCGCCCCGTTCACCATCTGCTGGGTGATCCCGATCGCCACTGCGCCGACCGCAGCCAGCAGGATGGCGGCGACCGCGGGGACGACGAGGCGCTTGCCGGCGTTCGGGGGGAGCTTCATGGCGCCACCTTCTTCGCCGCAGTGACGCTGAACTTGGGCACCGCGCCGGTCTCGGTCCCGATGTCGCCGCTCAGGCGCCCGCCGGAGCCGAGCTCGAACGGCATCTTCCGGTCGATGATCTCGACGCCGGGGCGCTTGCCGAGGCGCCCGATGAAGTCGTCGACGAAGGCGGTGATGCCCTTGTAGTCGGTGGACTTGATCGCGCTCACGCGGCCCTCGAGCTGGATCACCTCGAACACCTCGCCGGTGCCCTTCGCCGCCGCCGGCCGCACGGCCTGCGCAGGCCCCGCGCGCGGCCGTTCGGCTTTCCCCGCACGCGGGTTCGCAGTGAGCTCCCACTGCACCTTGTCGACGTCGATGCGCGGGGACGCGTCGAGCGCCGCCGACAGGTCGCCGATCAGCCGCTCCGGCCGGGGGGACTGCTTCGCGAGCGCCTCGTACTTCTGCATCGTGAGGCGCAGGTTGTCGGTCGTGGTCGGGAGCTGCGGGAAGCCGGCCTCGACCTTGCCGAAGCTCTCGGTCGCGACGCGCGTGCGCTGGTGATCGAGCGCGACCTGCTCGCGGAGCTGGAAGTACTGCGCGAGCAGCACCCCGGCCCAGAGCAGCCCGGCGGCGCCGAGCGCCGCCCCGGCCGCCACCAGGCCCTTGCGCACCTGGCCGAGGCGGAAGAACTGGCGCAACCCTTCGCCGGCGTACTGCTCCGCCGGCGCGTGCTCGGCCAGCAGGTGCAGCATCAGCGCCTCGGCGCCGCACTCGGGCGGGAAGCTCTTCAGGCCGATGGTCGCGGCGGCCTCGCCGAGCTCGACGACGCTCACCCGCACGTGCGGCAAGTTCGGCACCGCCGCCTGGACGCGGGCTTTCTGCCCGGGGGGCGCGATGAGCAGCGCGTCGACCGCGCCGATCTCGCGGGCGATGACGCGCGTGGCGGTGAGGTACTGGTGGACGCGCGTCGTCTCGCGGTCGAAGGCCGCCGCCACCCGGCCGGGGTTGGCGGCGTCGGCCGCCTCCAGCGGACCGAGACGGCTGAACCGGATCTTCCCCTTCTCGACGTAGCTCTGGCGCAGCCCCGCCGACTGCAGCGTGACCAGCAGCAGCGGCGCCTTCTTCGCGCCGAGCTTGTGCGCGATGCGCGGCGCGAGCAGCGCGGCCGAGAACACGCCTGCGACCGCGATTTCCGCCTCGCGCAGCGCGTCGAGCCAGGGCTGGAACGGCGCGTTGTTGGTGAACGCGCTGAACAGTATCCGCTCGTCGCGCCGCTGCGTGCGCTCGGACCCGAGCGACAGCGCGAGCGACAGGCTGGTGTCGCGATAGCGCTGGGCGAGCTTGCGCCCGAGGAGCGCGGTGCGGTCGCGGCCGCGCACGAACGGGATGTTCTCCTGGTGGAAGTCCTCCTCGACGATGTCGACGAGCACGTAGAACAGGCTCGCGGGCAGGCCGCCGAGGTGGCGCGCGAAGTCCGCCGCGCCGTCCTCGTTGTTCGCGAACGAGGTCTCGAGCGCGAGCTTGTGGTGCGCCGAGCGGTACACCGCCACGCGGCTCGCGGTGAAGTAGAGCAGTCGCTTCTCGGACATGATGCCCCTAGCCTTCACTTTGCGCGGGGCCACAGCCCCGCGCGCTCCCCAATCCCACGAAACCCGCTGCCTCCGGCATCGTGTTTCCCACTGGATCGTCACGATGCGAGGGGCCACAGCCCCTCGCGCTCCCCAATTCCACGAAACCCGCTGCCTCCGGCATCGTGTTTCCCATTAGAACTTGATCTTGCTGATCGTGTCGTAGATCGGGCCCAGCACCGACAGCATCACCCAGCCGAGCAGCACGCCCATCACCACCGTCAGCGCCGGCTCGACGAGCACCTGCACCCGGCCGATCTCCTCGCGCACTTCGCGGTTGTAGAAGTAGCTCACGTTCAGGAGCGCGGTGTCGAGCGCGCCGGTGCTCTCGCCCACGCGCAGCATGCGGATCACGAGCGGCGGGAAGAGTCCCACCTCCTGGAACGCCGCGGTCACGGTCTTGCCCTCCGCGATCTGCTGCCCGGCGGTCTCCAGGCCTTCGCGGATGACCGCGTTGCCGGCGGTCTCCTCCGCGTTGCGGATGGCGTCGAGGATCGTGATCCCGGACGAATACATCAGCGCGAAGATGCTGGCGAACCGCGACAGGATGATCTTGCGCAGGATCGGCCCGATCAGCGGCAGCTTGAGCTTGACCGCGTCCATGCGGTAGCGGACCGCCGGATTGGTGCGCGCGGCAAAGCGCAGCGCGAAGAATGCGACGACCGGTAGCCCGAGGATCGCCCACCAGTAGTTGACGAAGAGATCGGAGACGAAGATCAGCAGCCGCGTGTGCGCGGGGATGGTCTGCCCCATGTTCTTGATGAGCCCGATCATCTGGGGCACGAGGTAGATCATCAGGAAGATGGTGACCAGGATCACGACCGTGCCCACGAAGGCGGGGTACATGGCGAGCTTCTTCGCCTGCGCCGCGAGCTCGTCCTCCCACTTCAGGTTCTCGGTGATGCTCTTCAGCACCTCCGGCAGGCGCCCGGTCTCCTCGCCCGCCTTGACCAGGCTGCGGAACACCGGGCTGAAGACCTCCTGGTACCCCGCGAGCGCGCCGGACAGGTTCTGGCCGCCCTGGATGCTCTCGATCAGCCCCGAGATCACCTCGCGGAAGCGCGGGTTCTCGATGCTGTCGCGCAGGTCGGTCAGGCCCTCGACCAGCGGCACCCCGGCGCTCGCGAGCTGCTCGAGGTGGAAGCAGAAGTGGATCAGGTCCGGCCGCTTGATCGCGCGTCCGAGGCCGCCGGCCCGCTTGGTCGGCCCGCCGACCACGAGGTCGAGCCCCATGCGCTTCAGCCGGAGCTCCAGGTCGACGATGTTCAGCGCGTCGATCTGGCCCAAGGCCGCCTTGCCGTTCGCGTCGATCGCCTTGTAGCTGTAGGTTGCCATCCGGCCTGCGGAGGGAGGCTAATGCGGAAGGATAACGCTTTGGCGCGGCACGGAAAACTCGCCTCGCCAGCGGCGCCGTGACGGGGGTCACGCGCGCCCGGTCGTGACGCTCACATCCGCTCGGTCAGGTCGACCACGCGCATGAGCTCGTCGACCGAGGTGGAGCCGTCCAGGACCCGGCGGGCGCCGTCGTCGGCGAGGGTGCGGAAGCCCTTGGCGAGCGCCGACTTGAGCATCTCGCGCGCGGTGGCGCGGTGCGCCATCAGCTCGTCGATCTCCCCGTCCACCTTCAGCAGCTCCATGATCGCGAGCCGCCCGCGGTAGCCCTGGTAGTCGCAGTGGTCGCAGCCCACCGCGCGGTACAGGGTCGGGGGCTTGGCGTCGGGCTTGGTGCCCAGCATCCGGCTCTCCGACGCGTTCGCCGCGTAGGGCTGGCGGCAGTGCTTGCAGAGCTTCCTGACCAGCCGCTGCGCGACGATGCCGATGATGTTGCCGGCCATGATGTCCGGGGAGAGCCCGATGTCCACCAGGCGCGGGATGGCGCCGATCGAGGAGTTCGAGTGCAGGGTGGAGTAGACCTGGTGGCCGGTCATCGCCGCCCGGAAGGCCATCGCGGCGGTGTCCTCGTCGCGCACCTCGCCCACCAGGATCACGTCGGGGTCCTGGCGCATCAGCGAGCGGATGCCGTTGGCGAAGTCGAGCTTCGCCGCCTCGTTCACTGAGGTCTGGCGGATCAGGGTCATCGGGTACTCGACCGGATCCTCCAGGGTCATGATGTTGATGCCGTCGTGGTTGATGTGGTTCAGGATCGAGTAGAGCGTCGTCGTCTTCCCGCTGCCGGTGGGCCCGGTCACCAGGATGATCCCCTCGGGGCGGGAGATCATCTTCTTGAGCATCGAGAGCTGCTCGGGGTGCAGGCCGAGCTGGTCGAGCGGCACGATGCCCTTCTGGCGATCGAGGATCCGCAGCACGATGTTCTCGCCGTGCGTGGTCACCTGGGAGGCCACGCGGAAGTCCACCTGGCGCCCGGTGAGCGAGAGCGAGATGCGCCCGTCCTGCGGCGCGCGCGTCTCGGCGATGTTCATCTTCGCCATCACCTTGATGCGCACCGCCATCGCCGGCCAGTAGGTCTTGTGCAGGCTGCGGATCTGGCGCAGCACCCCGTCGATGCGGTAGCGGATCCTCAGGAAGTTCTGCTCCGGCTCGAAGTGGATGTCGGAGGCCGCACGCTCCACCGCGTCGGCGAGCAGCGCCGAGATGAGCCGCACCACCGGCTGCGAGTACTCGTCGCCCGAGGCCTGCAGGCTCTGGTAGTCGATCTCGCCGGTCTCGATCTCGTGCAGGATGCCGTCGATCGAGAGCTCGTGGCCGTAGAACTGCTCGATCGCGCGCGCGATCTCCTGCTCGCCGGCGAGGCGCAGCTCCACCTCGTACTCGCCGCGCAGCTGCGCGCGCACCTGGTCCAGCGCGACGATGTTGTTGGTGTCCGAGATCGCCAGGATCAGGCGCTTCCGGTCCTTGTCCAGCGCCACCGGGAACAGGTTGTGGCGCTTGGCGAAATCGCGCGGCACGATGCGGATCGAGGTCGGGTCGACCACGATCTGGCCCAGGTCGACCGGCTGCAGCCCGAGCTTCTCCGAGAGCGCGTCGCGCAGCGTCGCCTCGGACACGAAGCCGAGCTGCACCAGGAGCTTGCCCACCGGCTGGCGGCTCTTGAGCTGCTCGAGCAGCGCGATGCGCAGCTGGTCCTCGGTCAGGATCCCCTGCGAGATGAGGATCTGGCCGATGTGGCGCTTGGCCTGGGGGGACGCCGGAGAGTTCATCGCGGTCGGGCGGTCCAGGTCAGCGCGGCGCGCGCGCTGCGCGGGCCGCGGACGCACGGAGCGAGCGGCGACAGCGTCCGCGCCGGGAATGCTCCCGCTCTCCTTGCACCTGCCACTCGCATTCCCCTTCGACTGGACGGGACGGCCCGCGCGCGGTTCGCCGCCGGCCGTCGCGGCCGGCGCCGCCGCTCAGCGCTGGAGGTCCCGGACGCGCGTTTCGACTTGGGCGGTATTGAACCCGACCGGACGGCTCCCGGCAAGCTTCAGCGCGCGCTGATAGTACTCGAGCGCGAGCCGCGGCTGGCGCAGGTGATCGAGGCTGACCGCGAGGTTGTAGGCGTAGTCCGCGTTCTCGGGGTCGCCGGTGAACGCGGCGAAGTACGCCTGCTGCGCCTCCGCCCAGCGCGCCTGCGACGCGTACTGATTCCCGAGCGCGAAGCTCAGGTTGGCGTCGGGCTGCTGGGCGAGCATGCTCTTCAGGCGGCTCTCCGACTGCTGCGCGTCGCTGCCGCCACGCAGGCTGATCAACGCCGCGTTCGCGTACGCATCGCGCGGGTCGAGCTCGAGCACCTTCAGATAGCGCGCCTCGGCGCGCTCGAAGTTCTGCGTGCGCGTGTCGATCGCGGCGAGGCCGAGCAGCGCGTCGCGATCGGTCGGGTTGGCGCGCAGGGCGCGGTTGTATTCCTCGGCGGCGCGCGCGAGGTCGCCCGCCTGGAGCGCTTCCCAGCCGCGTTCGACGCCGGGGTCGACCCGGGGGCCGCTCACGGTGACCTTGACCGGCGCGCGCGGGGCGGCCGCGGCGCGCGGCGCGCGCGGCTCGGCCGCCGGCGCGGCGGCGACCGGCGCGCGCGTCGCCTGCGCGGTGGTCGTGGGGCGCGGCACGGATCCGGCGGACGGCGTCGGCTGCGGCGGGGTCGCGATGGGTCGCGTGGCCGTGTGCGGCGGGGCCGGCGGCGTCGCGGCCTGGGCGACGGTCGCGGCCGGCGCGGCGGCGACCGCCGGCGCGGGATACGTCGCGGGGCCCGGTACGGGCGAGACCGAAGAGGGCGGCTGCGAGGGCGCAGGCTGCGATGGCGCGGCCGCGACTGCGGCGGGCGGCGGGGCCTTGCCGCCCGGAGGGCCGGTGTAGAAGGACGGGCGCGGCGCGATGATCTGGTAGGCGAAGTAACCGACCACGCCCAGCACCACGACGCCGAGCGCGCCGACCACGAGCGGAAAGACGCGCCGCGGCGTGTACTCGCCCGCCTTCGCTTCGAAGAGCTGGCGCGCGGAGGCGCGCTCGGCGTCCTCGCTCGCGCTCGGCGGCGGCGGCTCGGAGACGGGCGCGGGACGTCCGGCGGCCGGGCGGGCGGGGGCCGCCGGGGCGGGCGCCGGCTCGGCGTCTTTCGGGCCTCCGGGGGTGGCCAGGTCCTCGGTGAAGATCTCGAGCGGCTGCGTGATGTCCGGGAGCCGGTCCCGCGTCATGAGCGGTTGCCCGGGGCTCGCGTCGGCCTTCGGCTCGAGCGTGAGGCCGGCGCCGGACTCGCTCGCTGCCGACGCGGTCTCGCCCGGCTGCGGCGGGCCGCCCGCGCTTTGCTGCTTGGCGAGCTCGGCTTTCTTGAGCGCCTCGAGCAGGAGACTCACTGCGGGCAGCCCTCGATGTTCGGCGGGTCGCAGAGCTTCGGCTTGCCGGGGTTGGGCTGGCTCATGAAGTCCTCGCCGGGCAGGAAGACGCGATAGCCGCGGTAGTCGCCTTCGACGCTCGGGTCGCGGATCACCAGCGGCCGCATGAAGATCACGAGCTCCGTCTTGCTGTTCTGGATGTTCTTGTTCGAGAAGAAATCGCCGAAGAAAGGCACCCGGTTGACACCGGGGATCGTATCCGCGTTGTCCTGCAGCGAGTCCTGGATCAGTCCCCCCATCACCGCGATCTGCCCGCTCGAGAGCTTGATCACCGATTCCATCTCCCGCGTCAGGATCTGCGGAATGCGGCTCACGATCGGCGGGTTGGCGGTGGCGAGCGCGGGGTTCGGGTCGTTCACGTAACTGACGACGCGCGAGATCGTGGGCTTCACGCTGAGAATGACCGTATCGGTCTCGCTCACCTGCGGCGTGATGCTCAGGATGATCCCGACGGGCGCGACGTTCGGCGTGGTGGTGAAGGTCGTCAGGGCGGTGGTCTGCGCCTGCGTGGTCTGCGCCTGGATGGTGAAGTAGACGATGTTCTCGACCACCTTCAGGACCGCAGTCTGGTTGCTGACGGCGCTGATCCGGGGGCTCGACAGCACGCGCACGTTGCCGAACGTCTGCAGGAGCTGGAGCGAGAACTTCAGCGTGTTCGAGTTGTACTGGCCGACGAAGGCGTTGCCGGTCGGCAGGGCGCTCAGGACCCCCGCCGCGGGAACGGGCGCGATGGCCTGTGCGACGCCGCGGAAGAGCCCCCCGCCGAAGAGCTGCCAGCCGCCGGTGAAGATCGCCCAGTCGATGCCCTGCTGGTAGGTGTTGTTCAGGTTGACCTCGACGATCGTCGCCTCGATCAGGACCTGCCGCTTGGCGTTCACCAGCACCTGGTCGAGGAACTCCTGGATCTTCTCGTGCTGGCGGGAGGTGGCCCGGATCGTGAGCACGCTCGCTTCGGGATTGGGGATGACGGCGGCGGCCTCGCGAAACGTCACGTTGGTTCCCGCAATCGGTGCGGTCGCGGTTCCCGGCGCGGCGCCGACCTGCGGCGCGGGTGCGGTACCCGTCTGCCCGGGTGCGCTCCCCGTGGCGCCCGTCGGCAACACTTTGTCGGTCTCCCGCAGGATGTCCTTGATGTTGTCGACGAGAGTCGTCCAGAACTGGTTCTGCGAAGAGTTGTTCACCGAGACGCGCGAGGTGTTCTGGCCCCCGCTGGAGCCCCCGGCCGAGCCGCTCCCGCCACTCGCGGAGCCTGACCCGCCCGCGGCGCCTCCTCCGGGCTGCTGCCCGATGATCTCGGAGGACACGCTGACCTGACCCGTCGTGCGCCGATCGACGTTCACGTAATCGATCTTGTAGACGCGCAGGTAGGGCGAATCCGGCATGACCGCCAGGTTCGGTCCGTCCAGCTCGTAGCGCATGTCGACCTGCTTCGAGATGCGGCTGAGCAGCTGCGGCAACGTCTGGTCGATCGCGTTCAGCGTCACCGTGCCGGTGATGCCGGGATGAATGTCGACGTTGACCTTCGCGTCGCGAGCGAGCGCGAACAGCAGCTCGCGGACGTTCACGTTGTTGACGACGACGCTGTAGGTCTCCGCCTTGACCGAGGGCTTCGGGCGCGGCGGCGTCGGCAGCGCTTGAACGGGGGGCGGGATGGCGCCGACCGGAGCGGGCGGTTGCTCGCCGAGATGCCCGCTCGCGGTGGGCTTCATGGGCTGCATGCAGCCGCTCAGCGCAGCGCCAATACCGAGTACGAGTAACGCGTTGCGCATACCTCCCCGCATCGTCTTGGCCTTCGTTTGCCCCCTAAACCCCAAAAAACAGTATAACAAAGCAATCTAAGAAATTGTTTTGACGGCGTATTGCCCGTGTGTCGTAGTGCCGCTCCGGGGTGCGACGCTATTCCTGGTTTTGCCGTCGCATCAACGTGACGCTCCGGTGGTAGGGCCCGCGGGCCTTGAACGTCGACGGCAGGCTGCCCATCGCCGTGATCGTCTCTTCGAGCGACGGATAGAGCCCGTACGTCGCGGCGTAGTACTGGTGACCGCCGAGCTTGACGCTGTAGACGCGCATCTCGTCGAGGTCCACCAGCTCGCCGGCCTGGCGCAGGAAGCGCTCCATCACCGCGACGTCCCCCGCGCTCACCGTCAGCAGCTGGATCGTGAAGGATCCGGACGGGGCGGTTCGGAGCCATTGCTGCGTTGCAGCAAAGCGCTCCTGGGTCAGCTTTCCGCTTGCGGGCGGCGTCGGCCCCGGGGGGGCAAGCGGGGGTGCTTTGGGCGCGTCGCTCACCGTGGACGCCGCCGCGGCCACGGTTGTCGCAGCCTTTGACGGGTTGGCAGTCGCGACGCTGGCGGCCGTCGGGTTCGCGGTCGGGGCGCTGGCGCGCGCAGCAGGGGTCGGCGCCGCGCTCGCGGACGCTACGGAGGTCGGCGCCGGGCTCGCTGACGCGACGGGGGTCGGCGCCGGGCTCGCGGGTTCGGCGGGGGTCGACGTCGGCGCCATCCTCTGCGCTGGGGGAGGCGCGGCCGGCTCGGGCGACCGGACCTCGGCCGCCGCGGCCACCCGATCCGCGGCGGTCGGGGACGCTGCGGTGGGTGTGGCCATCACGTCGCCCGGCCCTGCCGGGCGGAGCGGAAGGTCGGCGGACTCCGACCCCCGGGCGGCGCGGGGCGGCGATGGCGGCTCCGCCACCGGCGGGGCGGAGGCCGCGGGCGATGGGGCGGCCGGTCCCGCGACCGGGCCGCTCGTCCGATTGAGGTTGAAATAGTGGTACCCGGCCCCGGCCAGCACGCCCACGGCCACGCTCGCGCCGAGGAGCCACCACTTCACCGGGAAGCGCCTGCCCGTTGCGAACTCCGAGTCCCGCACGGCGGCGCGCGCGTGCTTCGCGGTCACCTCGTGCTGGCCGTCCGCGAACGCGGCGAGGAGCGACTTGTCGGCCAGGATGTTGATGCGCCGGGTCAGCCCCTCCGAGGTCCGGGCGATGACCTTCATCGCCTGCGGCCCGAACAGCTTCGGCCCACGGTACCCGGCCGCGCGCATGCGGAAGTCGACGTAGCTGTCGATGTCCGAGCGCACCAGCGGCTCGAGCCGGAAGCTGTGCGTGATGCGCTCCTTGAGCTGGCGCATGTTCGGCAGCGCGAGGTGCTCGTCGAGCTCGGGCTGCCCGAACATCACGATCTGCAGCAGCTTGTGCCGGTTCGACTCGAGGTTGGAGAGGAGTCGGATCTCCTCCAGCGTCTCGAGCGGCATCGCGTGCGCCTCGTCGATCAGCACCACGACGCGCCGCCCGGCGGCGTAGAGCTTGATCAGCTTCTCCTGCAGCGCGCGCAGCAGGATCGTCACGCGCTCGCCGCGCGACTCGACCTGGAGGTCGGCCGCGATCACGTGCAGGATCTCGTCGCGCGAGAGCGACGGGTTGGCGAGGTAGATGGTCTCGACGTGCTTGGGCAGCCGCTCGACCAGGACGCGGCACAGCATCGTCTTGCCGCTGCCGACCTCGCCGGTGACCTTGACGATCCCCTCGTCGTGCGTGATCGCGTACAGCAGCGCCTCGAGCGTCGCGCCGCGGTTCGCGCCCGAGAAGAAGAACTCGGTGTGGGGGGTGATCCGGAACGGGGGCTCGGTGAGCCCGAAGTGGCTGAGGTACATCGCCTCGCCCTCTACGAGTGAATCCGCGCGGCCGGGACCGCCCGCCGGCGCGGCCCGCCTACTGCTTCTGCAGCGACTCCATCCGGCTGTAGAGCGTGGTGCGATTGATGCCGAGCAGCTTGGCCGCCTGGCTCACGTTTCCGCGCGTCAGCTTCATCGCCGCCTCGATGTAGCCCTGCTCCCATGCCTTGAGCATATTATCAAGGTTGAAGCTGCGCTCGCGCTGCAGGTGCGCCTGGGCCTGCTCGATCAGCGTGTCCGGGTCGCTCGGCGGGCCGAACTCCGGCGCCGGCGCCGAGCTCACGTCCAGCTCGGGCTCGAGGTCCTCGTCGGACAGCCGCTGCCCCGCGTACTTGGTCGTGAGGCGGATCACGATGTTGCGCAGCTCGCGCACGTTGCCCGGGAAGTGGTAGTCGCGCCACAGCTTCGCCGCCGAGTCCTCGAGGGAGAACGGCGGCAGCCGCGCCTGGTCGGCGTAGAACTTCCCGAAGTGGTCGAGCAGCAGCACCCGGTCCTCGTCCATGTCGCGCAGCGGCGGCACGCTGATCGTGAACACGCTCAGGCGGTGGTACAGGTCGGCGCGGAAGTTCCCCTTGCGGATCTCCTGGCGCAGGTCGCGGTTGGTGGCGGCGATCACGCGCGCGCGGCTGAACCTGCGCTGCGTCTCGCCCACCCGCTGGTACTCGCCGTTCTCGAGCACGCGCAGCAGCTTCGCCTGCAGCTCGAGCGGCAGCTCGCCGATCTCGTCCAGGAACAGCGTGCCGTCGGCCGCGTCCTCGAAGTACCCCGACTTGTTCGACACCGCGCCGGTGAAGGCGCCCTTCACGTACCCGAACAGGGTCGGCTCGACCAGCGTCGGCGCGATCGCCGCGCAGTTGAGCGCGAGCGAGGGCTTGTCGCTGCGGCTCGACAGGCTGTGCAGCGCGGTCGCGACCATCTCCTTGCCGCTGCCCGACTCGCCCTCGATCAGCACCGGGAAGGGGGAGTCGGCGCACTGCGAGATCTGGCTGCGCAGCTTCTGCATGGCCGCGCTGCGGCCGATCAGCATTCCCGCCTCGACCGCCTGCGGGGCGGCGATCTCCGCGTCGCGGAACTGCAGCGCGTGCAGCAGGATGCGCTTGAGGTTCTCCGGGTCGCACGGCTTGGCCACGAACTCCGCGGCGCCGAGCGCGCGCGCGTGGCGGGCGTTCGCGGCGTCGTTCTGGCCCGAGAGCACGAGGATCTTGACCGCCGGCGAGTGGGCGAGGAGGTCGCCGATCAGGGCGTAGCCCTCGTCGGGCCGGTGGGGCACCGGGGGCAGGCCGAGGTCGACCAGCGCGACCTGCGGCGGCTGGTCGAGCTGGCGCAGCAGGCTGACCGCGTGGCTGCGCGAGTCGCTCACCAGCACCTCGAAGTCCTTGCCGAGGGCGTAGGCGAGCGTGTCCGTGATCAGCGGGTCGTCGTCGACGATCAGCAGCCGGGGCTTGGGCGTCGGGTCAGACATGTCCGAGTGTTCCTCCGGGATCCCGGGCAGGGTGCTCCCCGCCTCACCCCGAGCGCTCGCGGGTCCGGCAGCGGCACCGCGCGGCGCCCGGGTCGTCGTTCAGCGCGCCGCGATGCAACGCAGGAACGCCCGCTCCATCGAGGTTTCGCCGTAATGGTCGCACAGCGCACGGGGCGGCCCTGAGAAATACGGCACACCTTGGTGCAGGACGACCATGCGATCGCAGATCTCTTCCACATCCGCGAGCGCGTGCGAGGTGAAGAACAGCGTCGCGCCCTGCGCCTTCAGCCGCGCGAGCAGCGCCTTGACGCACGCGCGGGCCTGCGGGTCGAGCCCGCTCATCGGCTCGTCGAGGACGTAGAGCTCGCGCTCGCCCAGGAAGCACGCGGCCAACCCGAGCTTCTGCGTCATGCCCTTCGAGTACGCGCGCACCGGCTTCGCCAGGGCCGCGGGGTCGAGGTCGAGCGCCGCGAGCATCGCCTGCACCTCGGTCTCCGCGTACGCCCGCTCCTGCAGCGCCAGCATGAGGCGCAGGAAGTCGCGCCCGGTGAGGTAGTAGGGCGGCACGAACCGCTCCGGCAGGTACGAGACGCGCGCGCGCGCGCGCGCCGCGGTGTGCGGCAGCCCGAAGAGCTCGATGCGGCCGCCGTCGATCGCGCAGAAGTCGAGCATGCACTTGATGAGGGTGGTCTTGCCGGCGCCGTTCACGCCGGCGAGCCCGAGGAACTCGCCGCGCCCGAGCGCGAGGTCGACCGCGCGCAGCACCGGCGCGGCGCCGTAGCGCTTCGCGACGCGCTCGAAGCGGGCCACGGGCGCGGCCACGGCAGGGGCCTGTTCGCGTTCGGTCGGCATCCGGGCGCGAAATATAGCCCGGCCGCATCGCCGGTGGAGCGGCCCGGCGCAGGCAGGGTGGATGCGTGCCCGGACGATCGGCTAGAATGCGCCGCCGCCGCGCGCCGCGCGGCGATCGCCTCGCGCCGCCCCTCCACCGTGCCGGACCAGAACGTCGTCGAGATCGCGGACCTGTCGTTTTCCTACGACGCGACGCGCCACGTCCTGTCGGGCATCAACTTCGCCATCCCGCGCGGCAAGGTCGTGGCGATCATGGGCGGCAGCGGCTGCGGCAAGACCACGCTGCTCAGGCTGATCGGCGGCGCGCTGCGGGCCACGAAAGGCTCGGTGCGCGTGTTCGGGCAGGACGTGGCCGGGCTGGCTCCCGACGCGCTCTTCGCCATGCGCCGGCGCATGAGCATGCTGTTCCAGTTCGGGGCGCTCTTCACCGACATGTCGACCTTCGACAACGTCGCGTTCCAGATGCGCGAGCACACGCGGCTGCCGGAGGCGCTGATCCGCGACCTGGTGCTGATGAAGCTGCACGCCGTGGGCCTGCGCGGCGCCGAGGGGCTGATGCCCTCCGAGCTCTCGGGCGGGATGGCGCGGCGCGTCGCGCTCGCGCGCGCGATCGCGCTCGACCCCGAGCTGATGATGTACGACGAGCCGTTCGCCGGCCTCGACCCGATCTCCCTCGGCGTGATCGGGCAGCTCATCCGCACGCTGAACGACGCGCTCGGCGCGACCTCGATCGTCGTGACCCACGACGTGCAGGAATCGCTCAAGATCGTCGACTACATCTACTTCGTCTCGGAGGGGCGCATCATCGCCGAGGGCACGGCGGAGGCGGTGCGCGCCTCCAAGGCGCCGTTCGTCCACCAGTTCGTCTGGGGCGAGGCCGACGGGCCGGTGCCGTTCCACTATCCGGCCGCCGACTACCGCGGCGCCCTCGTGGACGCGCGCCCGCGATGACGCGCGTGCTTGCCCTCGTGAGCGAGCTCGGCGCGCGCGTGACGTCGCTGATCTGGCGGCTCGGGTACGCCGCGCGCTTCTTCTGGGCGACGCTGCGCCACAGCGGCACCGCGTTCCGGCGCTTCCACCTGACGGTGCGCGAGCTCTACTTCGCCGGCGTCCTGTCGCTCATCATCATCGTCGTCTCCGGGCTCTTCGTCGGCATGGTGCTCGGCCTGCAGGGCTACGACACGCTCGCGCGCTACGGCTCCTCCGAGGCGCTCGGCGTCCTGGTGGCGCTGTCGCTGGTGCGCGAGCTCGGCCCGGTGGTCGCCGCGCTGCTCTTCGCGAGCCGCGCCGGGAGCGCGATCACCGCGGAGATCGGGCTGATGAAGGCGACCGAGCAGCTCGACGCGATGGAGATGATGGCGGTCGACCCGGTGGCGCGCGTGGTCGCGCCGCGCTTCTGGGGCGGGGTGCTCTCGATGCCGCTGCTCGCGGCGCTGTTCTCGGCCATGGGGATCTTCGGCGGCTACCTCGTCGGCGTGGTGCTGATCGGGGTCGACGTCGGGCAGTTCTGGTCGCAGATGCAGGCGGCGGTGGACTTCCGCGAGGACGTCGTGAACGGCGTGATCAAGAGCGTCGTCTTCGGCGTCGCGGTCACCGGCATCGCGGTGTTCGAAGGCTACGACGCGCCGCCCACCGCCGAGGGCGTGTCCGGGGCCACCACGCGCACGGTGGTGACCTCGTCGCTCGCCGTGCTCGCGCTCGACTTCGTGCTCACAGCATTCATGTTCCGGGGGATCTGACCCATGATGAAGCGCTCGACGATCGACCTCTGGGTGGGCGTGTTCGTCGCGATCGGGCTCGGCGCGCTGCTGTTCCTGTCGCTGAAGGTGGCCAACCTGACCTCGCTCGACGCCAGCGACGTGTACCAGGTGAAGGCGCGGTTCGACAACATCGGCGGGCTGAAGGTGCGCGCGCCGGTCAAGAGCGCCGGCGTCGTGGTCGGGCGCATCAGCGAGATCCGCTTCCTCACCGACGTGTACGAGGCCGAAGTGGTGATGAGCATCGACGCGCGCTACCCCTTCCCGCGCGACACCTCCGCCAAGATCCTCACCTCCGGTCTGCTCGGCGACCAGTACATCGGGCTCACCGCCGGCGGCGACAGCGCGCACCTGAAGTCCGGCGACACGTTAAAACTTACGCAGTCGGCGATCGTCCTCGAGAATCTCATCGGCCAGTTCCTGTACAGTAAGGCCGCCGAAGGTCCGGACAACGCGGACAAGAAGTAGGGAGCCAAGAAGTAGGGAGCCATAATGGGGGCCGTCATCAGGAGACTCGCAGCCGCGGCGCTCGCCGCGCTGGCGCTGTCGGGCTGCGCCACGCAGCGCGCGCCGAGCCCGCTCGACCCGTTCGAGCCGGTGAACCGCGCGGTGTTCGAGTTCAACGACAACGCCGACAAGTTCGTGTTCAAGCCGGTGGCCGAAGGCTACCGCGCGGTGCTGCCCGACGTGGTGCGCACGGGCGTGCGCAACTTCTTCTCCAACCTGCGCGACCCGTGGATCGCGCTCAACCAGCTCATGCAGGGCAAGGTGGAGCTCGCGCTCTCCGACGGCTGGCGCTTCATCGTCAACAGCACCTTCGGCATGGCGGGGCTGATGGACGTCGCCACCGACATGCGCCTGCCCAAGCACAACGAGGACTTCGGCCAGACGCTCGCGGTCTGGGGCGTCGAGACCGGCCCCTACCTCGTCATCCCGATCTGGGGGCCGAGCAACGTCCGTGACGGCGTGGGTCTCATCGCCGACGCCTACACCTACCTGCCGTGGTGGATCCCGGAATGGGCCGACTGGTCGCACCGCGTCGCGTGGCAGAATTCGCTCACCGCGCTCGACTTCGTGAACGTCCGCGCCAACCTGCTCGACACCACCGACCTCCTCGAGCAGGCCGCCCTCGACCGGTACGCGTTCGTGCGCGACGCCTTCTTCCAGCGGCGACGCAGCCTGGTTTACGACGGCAATCCGCCGCCGCAGCCGCCGGCGGGCGGCGGCGCGCGCTCGCTCGCACCGCCGGCCGGGACCTCCCCGCCGGCCGCGCAGGCGCCGGTCGCGCCCGCAGCCGCACGCGAGGACGCCCCGCTTTCCGCAACGCCCGGGGAGAACGCGGTGCCGGCCGAGCGGGACGAGACTACCTCTCCGCTCGCGCAGGCGCCGGTCGCCCCTGCAGCCGCACGCGAGGACGCCCCGCTTTCCGCAACGCCCGGGGAGGAGCCGGGGCCGGCCGCGCAGGACGAGCCCAGCCCTCCGCTCGCGCAGGCGCCGGTCGCCCCTGCAGCCGCACGCGAGGACGCCCCGCTTTCCGCAGCGCCCGAGGAGGACCCGGGGCCGGCCGGGCCCGCCGCGCAGATCGTCGAACCGCGCATCCCGGCCAATTACGACGCCGTCCTCGCGGCCGGCGCGCCGCACGCCGCCGATGCGGCCGTGCCGTCCGTCGTCGCGGCCCGTTGATTCCAGTTCGAGGCCGAGCATGAGAAAGCTATTCGCATTCGTCTTTGCCGCCGCGCTCGCGCCGCTCGCGCCGGCGGCGGCGCAGCAGGCGCCCGATTCCCTGGTGCGGAGCGTCACCCAGGAAGTGATCGACATCGTGAAGCAGGACAAGGAGATCCAGTCCGGCAACACGAAGAAGACGATCGCGCTGGTCGAGCAGAAGGTGCTGCCGCACTTCAATTTCACGCGCATGACCGCGCTCGCGATGGGCATCAACTGGCGCAAGGCGACGCCCGAGCAGCAGCAGCGCCTGGTGGACGAGTTCCGCACGCTGCTCGTGCGCACCTATTCGAGCGCGCTCGCGGCCTACCGCAACCAGACGATCGACTTCAAGCCGCTGCGCGCCCAGCCCTCCGACACCGACGTCATGGTCCGCTCCGAGGTGCGCCAGTCGGGCGCCGAGCCGGTGAGCATCGACTACAGCATGGAGAAGACCGCAGCGAACTGGAAGGTCTACGACGTGGCGGTCGGCGGCGTGAGCCTGGTCACCACCTACCGCGACACGTTCGCGAACGAGGTTCGCACCGGCGGCATCGACGGGCTGATCAAGACCCTTGCCGACAAGAACCGCCAGCTCGACGCGCGCAGCCGCTGACCGGCGCGCCCGCGGCGCGCGCGCAGCCGAGCGATCGCCCATTCCCGCCCATGTCCCAGCGTGACGGCAAGCACCTGCGCCTCGACGGCGCGCTGACGGTCCAGACCGCGGCCGCCGTCCTCGACGAGGCCACGCGCGCGCTGCGCGACGGCGTCGAGGTGGTCGACTTCGGCGCGGTAGCCGAGGTGGATTCGGCCGCGGTGGCGGTGGCGCTCGCGCTGGTGCGCGAGGCGCGCGGCGCGGGGCGACCGATCGCGTTCGCGAACGTCCCGCCGTCCCTCGCGAACCTCGCCCGGCTCTACTCGGTCGCCGACTTCATTCCGGTCGCCGGCCGCTAGACGCGCCCGCGCCGATGACCGCCGCCATCGAGGTTCGCGGCGTCGCCAAGCGTTACGGGGCGGTGCAGGCGCTCGCCGGCATCGACCTCGAGGTGCGGCGCGGCGAGATCTTCGGGCTGCTCGGGCCGAACGGCGCGGGCAAGACCACGCTCATCAGCATCCTCGCCGGGCTCGCGCGCGCCGACGCCGGCGCCGTGCGCGTGCTCGGCCACGACGTGGTCGCCGACTACCGCGCCGCGCGGCGGCTGCTCGGGGTGGTGCCCCAGGAGCTCGTCTTCGACCCGTTCTTCACCGTGCGCGAGACGCTCGCGCTCCAGTCGGGCTACTACGGCCTGCGCGACAACCGCGCCTGGATCGGAGAGGTCATGCGCAACCTCGACCTCACCGACAAGGCCGACGCGAACATGCGCGCGCTCTCGGGCGGGATGAAGCGCCGGGTCCTGGTCGCGCAGGCGCTCGTCCACCGGCCGCCGGTGATCGTGCTCGACGAGCCGACCGCGGGCGTCGACGTGGAGCTGCGCCAGGGGCTGTGGCAGTTCGTGCGCCGCCTCAACCGCGAGGGGCACACGATCGTGCTGACGACCCACTACCTGGACGAGGCCGAGCAGCTCTGCGACCGGATCGCGATGCTCAAGGGCGGTCGCATCGTCGCGCTCGACACCACCGCGAACCTCGTCCGGCGCCATCACGCGCTCTACCTGCGCGTGCGGCTCGACGGTCCGCTGCCCGGCGAGCTCGCGGCGCGCGCGCTCGACGCCGAGGGCGGGATGCACACGTTCCGGCTCGAGGACGGCGCCGGGCTCGAGCCGATGCTCGCCGCCTTCCGGCGGGCCGGGCGCCGCACCCTCGAGGTCGAGGTGGCGCGGCCCGACCTGGAGGAGGTCTTCGTCCAGATCATGCGGGGCGAGCGGTGAGCGGCGCGGGCGGCGAATCGTCGCGGCCCGCCGCCGCGGCACGCTCGGCGGCGCTCGCCGGGCTCGCGACGCTCCTCTACAAGGAGCTCCTGCGCTTCTGGAAGGTCGCCTTCCAGACGGTGGCCGCGCCGATCCTCACCACGCTCCTCTACCTCCTCATCTTCGGCCACGTGCTCGAAGGCAACGTCCGCGTCTACGACCGGCTCTCCTACACGGCCTTCCTCGTTCCCGGTCTGGTCATGATGTCGATGCTGCAGAACGCGTTCGCCAACAGCTCCTCGAGCCTGATCCAGTCGAAGGTGACCGGCAACATCGTGTTCGTGCTGCTGCCCCCGCTCTCCTACGTCGAGTTCTTCGCCGCATACGTGGCGGCGGCGGTCGTGCGCGGGCTGGCGGTCGGGGCCGGCGCGCTGGCGGTGACGCTGCCGTTCGCCCCGCTCGGCGTCGCCCATCCGCTCTGGGCGATGCTGTTCGCGCTCGTGGGCACCGCCACGCTCGGGGCGATGGGCGTGCTCGCCGGCATCTGGGCGGAGAAGTTCGACCAGCTCGCCGGCTTCCAGAACTTCGTGATCGTGCCGTTCACGTTCCTCGCCGGGGTGTTCTACTCGATCCACTCCCTGCCCGCCTTCTGGCAGCAGGTGTCGCGCTTCAACCCCTTCTTCTACATGGTCGACGGTTTTCGCTACGGTTTTCACGGCGTGTCGGACGTGGCGCCGCTCGCGAGCCTCGGCGTCACGGGCGCGTTCCTCGCGCTCCTGTCTGCGGTTACACTCGCCCTGCTGAAGTCGGGCTACCGGCTGCGGCAGTGAGCGGCAGGAGGTTCGATTGGTCCATCCGGAAGAGATCCAGCGCTACATCGAGCAGGGGCTCGCGTGCGAGCACGTGCGCGTCGCCGGCGACGGCCACCACTTCGAGGCGGTGGTGGTGAGCGCCGAGTTCCGCGGCAAGTCGCGCGTGCAGCAGCACCAGCTCGTCTACCGCGCGCTCGGCGACCGCATGCGCGAGGAGATCCACGCCCTGGCGATGCAGACGTTCACGCCCGAGGACTGGGCGGCGGCGAACCGCTAGCGCGCCCGCCGGGCGCCACTTTTGCGCCAGGATCGCGCGCGAGAATCCGCGCACTCGCATGGACAGACTCCTCATCGCCGGCGGCGCGCCCCTGCGCGGCGCGGTGCGCGTGTCGGGGGCAAAGAACGCCGCGCTGCCGATCCTGTGCGCGGCGCTGCTCAGCGCCGAGCCGCTGCGCCTCGCGAACGTCCCGCGCCTGCACGACGTGCGCACGATGCTGCGGCTGCTCGCGCAGATGGGCGTCGCCGCCGCCGCGGAGGGGGCGCAGGTCGACCTGGACGCGCGGGGCCTGGACCGGCCGCTCGCGCCCTACGAGCTCGTCAAGACGATGCGCGCGTCCATCCTCGTCCTCGGGCCGCTGCTCGCCCGGTGCGGGCACGCGCGCGTGTCGCTGCCCGGCGGCTGCGCGATCGGGCTGCGCCCGGTCGACCAGCACGTGAAGGGGCTCGAGGCGCTCGGGGCCGAGATCCGCGTCGAGCAGGGCTACATCGAGGCGCGCGCCGGCCGCCTGAAGGGCACGCGGCTCGTCATGGACCTCGTGACCGTCACCGGCACCGAGAACCTGATGATGGCCGCCTGCCTCGCCGACGGCGTCACCGTGCTCGAGAACGCCGCGCGCGAGCCGGAGGTGGTGGACCTGGCGGACTGTCTCAACGCCATGGGCGCGCGGGTGAGCGGGGCGGGCACGGACGTCATCACCGTGGAGGGCGTCGAACGCCTCCACGGCGCGCGCCACTCGATCATGCCCGACCGCATCGAGACCGGGACCTTTCTCGCCGCCGCGGCCGCGACCGGCGGGGCCGTGACGCTGCACGGCACGCGCGCCGGCCTGCTCGACGCGGTGATCGACAAGCTGCGCGAGGCCGGCGCGGCGGTCGAGGCGCAGAACGGCTCGATCCGGCTGGAGATGCGCGGCCGCCCGCGCAGCGTGAGCCTGCGCACCGCGCCGTTCCCCGCGTTCCCGACCGACATGCAGGCGCAGTTCATGGCGCTCGACGCGATCGCCGAGGGCACCGCGACCGTCACCGAGACGATCTTCGAGAACCGCTTCATGCACGCGCTCGAGCTCGCGCGGCTCGGCGCGGACATCGAGACCGCGGGCAACACCGCGATCGTGCGCGGGGTGCCGCGTCTGCAGGGGGCCACCGTCATGGCCACCGACCTGCGCGCCTCGGCGAGCCTGGTGATCGCGGGGCTCGTCGCCCAGGGCGAGACCTGCATCGAGCGCATCTACCACCTCGACCGCGGCTACGAGGCGATCGAAGAGAAGCTCTCCGCCCTCGGCGCGGCGATCCGGCGCGTGCGCTGATCGCGCCCGCACCCGCGCGGCTGCGGTAAACTCCTGTTTTTCCGAGAGCTTCTGTTCGCCGTGAGCGGCATCACCATCGCCCTCTCCAAGGGTCGCATCCTGGACGAAACGCTGCCGCTCCTCGCCGCGGCCGGGGTGGGGCCGTCGGAGGCGCCCGAGGACTCGCGCCAGCTGATCGTGCCGACGGCCCGACCGGACGTGCGCCTGGTGATCGTGCGCGCGTCGGACACCCCGACCTACGTGCAGTACGGCGCGGCCGACCTCGGCATCGCCGGCAAGGACGTCCTGTACGAGCACGGCGGCGCGGGGCTGTACCAGCCGCTCGACCTGCGCATCGCCGTCTGCCGGATGATGGTCGCGGCGCCGGAGGGCTTCGACTACGCGCACGCCGTGCACCAGGGCGCGCGTCTGCGCGTGGCCACCAAGTACCTGCGCGCCGCGCGCGAGCACTTCGCCGCGAAGGGCGTGCACGTGGACCTGATCAAGCTCTACGGATCGATGGAGCTCGCCCCGCTCGCCGGGCTCGCCGACGCGATCGTCGACCTCGTCTCGACCGGCAACACGCTGCGCGCGAACAGGCTGCGCGTGGTGGAGGAGATCATGCCGGTGTCGGGCCGCCTGATCGTCAACCAGGCGGCGCTCAAGACCAAGCGTGCCGCGCTGCACCCGCTGATCGAACGCTTCGAGGCCGCGGTCGCCGCCCATGCCTGAGATCGCGCGCCTCTCCACCCGCGAGCCGGACTTCGCCGCGCGGCTCGACGCGCTCGGCGCGTTCGAGGCCGCGCAGGACGAGGCCGTGGAGCGCGCCGTGGCGCAGATCGTCGCCGACGTGCGCGCGCGCGGCGACGCCGCGCTGCTCGAGTACGCGCGGCGCTTCGACCGCGTGCGCGCGGCCAGCGTCGCCGCGCTCGAGATCCCGCGCGCCGAGCTCGACCAGGCCCTCGCGGACCTGCCCGCCGACCTCCGCGCGCCGCTCGCCGCGGCCGCCGAGCGCATCCGCCGCTATCACGAGCGCCAGCGCGCCGAGTCGTGGTCCTATGCCGAGGCCGACGGCACGGTGCTCGGCCAGCGCGTGACGCCGCTCGACCGCGTCGGCCTCTACGTGCCCGGCGGGAAGGCCGCGTATCCCTCCTCGGTGCTCATGAACGCGCTCCCCGCGCGCGTCGCGGGGGTCGGGGAGCTCGTCATGGCGGTGCCGACGCCCGATGAGGTGCGCAGCCCGCTCGTCCTGGCGGCCGCCGCGCTCGCGGGGGTCGATCGCGTGTTCGCGCTCGGCGGCGCGCACGCGATCGCGGCGCTCGCCTACGGCACCGAGACGGTCCCGGCGGTCGACAAGATCGTCGGTCCCGGCAACGCGTACGTGGCGGCGGCGAAGCGGCGCGTGTTCGGCGTCGTGGGCATCGACATGATCGCCGGACCCTCCGAGATCCTGGTGATCTGCGACGGCGCGACCGATCCGGACTGGATCGCGCTCGACCTCTTCGCGCAGGCCGAGCACGACGAGCTCGCGCAGGCGATCCTCGTGTCGCCCGACGCGGCGTTCCTCGACCGCGTCGCCGCCAGCATCGACCGGCAGCTCGCGCAGATGCCGCGCCGCGACGTGATCCGCGCCGCGCTCGCCGCGCGCGGGGCGCTGATCCACGTGCGCGACCTCGCGGAGGCGTGCGAGCTCGCGAACCGGATCGCGCCCGAGCACCTCGAGCTGTCGCTGCGCGCGCCGGAGGAGTGGCTCGACCGCATCCGTCACGCCGGCGCGATCTTCGTCGGGCCGTACAGCTCGGAGGCGCTCGGCGACTACTGCGCCGGGCCGAACCACGTGCTGCCGACCGCGCGCACCGCGCGCTTCTCCTCGCCGCTCGGCGTCTACGACTTCCAGAAGCGCACCAGCATCATCAGCGTGTCGCGCGAAGGCGCACGCACGCTCGGGCGCATCGCCGCGCGTCTCGCCGAGGGCGAGGGGCTGCCGGCGCACGCGCGCGCGGCGGCGTGCCGCATCGGGGCCGACGCATGAGCGGCCGGGGCGCGGCGAAGGGCCCGGCCGACCTCGTGCGCGAGGAGATCCTCGCGCTCGCGGCCTACCACGTGGCGAGCGCCGGCGGCATGCTCAAGCTCGACGCCATGGAAAACCCCTTCCGGCTGCCCGAGGCGCTGCGGGAGGAGGTCGGGCACACGGTCGCCGCGCTGGCGATCAATCGCTACCCGGACCCGCAGGCGCCCGAGTTGAAGGCGCGGCTGCGCCAGGTGTTTTCGGTGCCGGCCGAGGCCGGGCTCCTGATCGGCAACGGGTCGGACGAGATCATCGCGATCCTCGCGCAGACGCTGGCGCGCCCCGGCGCGGTGATGCTCGCGCCCGAGCCCTCCTTTGCCATGTACCGGATGAACGCGCTCTTCGCGCGCATGAACTTCGTGGGCGTGCCGCTCGAGCGCGACTTCGGCCTCGACCCGGACCGCTTTCTCGACGCGGTCGCGACCCACCGGCCGGCGCTGACCTTCATCGCCTACCCCAACAACCCGACCGGCAACCTCTTCCCGGAGGACGTGGTCGCGCGCATCGTCGAGGCCGCGCCCGGCCTGGTGGTGATCGACGAGGCCTACCACGTCTTCGCCCGCAAGAGCTTCCTGCCGCGCCTCGCCGAGTTCCCGAACCTGATGGTGATGCGCACCGTGTCCAAGCTCGGCCTCGCGGGCGTGCGGCTCGGCTATGCCGCGGCCGCGCCGGAGTGGATCCGCGAGCTCGACAAGGTGCGGCCGCCCTACAACGTCAGCGTGCTCGCCCAGTTCGTCGCCGAGCGCGTGCTCGCGCACGTCGGGGTGCTCGAGAGCCAGGCCGAGCGCATCCGCGCCGAGCGCGACGCGCTGTTCGAGCGCTTGCGCGAGCTGCGCGGCGTCGAGGCGTTCCCGAGCGCGGCGAACTTCGTGCTGGTGCGCGTGCCCGACGCCGAGGCGCTGAACGCGCGGCTGCTCGCGCGCAGGATCCTCGTGCGCAACTTCCACGGCAGCCATCCGCTGCTCGCCAACTGCCTGCGGCTCACCGTCGGCACGCCGGGCGAGAACGAACTGCTCCTAGACGCCCTGACCGCGAGCCTGTAGACGATGAGAACTGCGAAGGTGACCCGCAAGACCGCCGAGACCGAGGTGGCGGTCACGCTCAACCTCGACGGGTCCGGCAAGGCGAAGCTCGCCACCGGCGTCCCGTTCCTCGACCACATGCTCGACCAGGTGGCGCGCCACGGCATGGTCGACCTGGAGGTCGCGGCGAAGGGCGACCTGCACATCGACGCCCACCACACGGTCGAAGACACCGGAATCACGCTCGGGCAGGCGGTCGCAAAGGCGGTCGGCGACAGGAAGGGCATCCGCCGCTTCGGCCACGCGTACGTCCCGCTCGACGAGGCGCTGTCGCGGGTGGTGGTGGACTTCTCCGGGCGCCCGGGGCTCGAATTCCACCTGCCGTTCGCGCGCGGGCTGATCGGCGAGTTCGACGTCGACCTCGTGCACGAGTTTTTCCAGGGGTTCGTCAACCACGCCCAGGTCACCCTGCACGTGGACAACCTGCGCGGGGCGAACGCGCATCACCAGGCCGAGACCGTGTTCAAGGCGTTCGGCCGCGCGCTGCGCATGGCGATCGAGCCGGACCCGCGCGCGGCCGGGACGGTGCCGTCGACCAAGGGCACGCTCTGACCGCGCCCGGCGCGCGCCGCCGCCGGCCATGACCACGATCGCGGTCGTCGACTACGGGATGGGCAACCTGCGCTCGGTGTCCAAGGCGATCGAGCACGTCGCCCCCGCCGCGCGGGTGGTCGTGACCTCGGATCGCGCGACGGTGGAACGCGCCGAGCGCGTCGTGTTTCCCGGGCAGGGCGCGATGCCGGACTGCGCGCGCGAGCTGGAGCGCGCCGACCTGCGCGCGGCCGTGCTCGCCGCGGCGCGCGCGAAGCCGCTGCTCGGGATCTGCATCGGCGCGCAGATGCTGTTCGACTGGAGCGCGGAGGGGGACACCGCCGGTCTCGGCATCTTCCGCGGCAAGGTGGTGCGCTTTCCCCCGGACCGCCTGCGCGCGGCGCCGGGCGGCGCCCTGAAGGTGCCGCACATGGGGTGGAACCGGGTGCGGCAGACCGCCGCGCACCCGCTGTGGCGGGGGATCGACGACGGGGAGCGCTTCTATTTCTGCCACAGCTACTTCTTCGCGCCGGAGGAGCCCGGCCTCGGCTGCGGCGAGAGCGAGCACGGGCTGCCCTTTACCTGCGCCGCGGCGCGCGATAACATTTTCGCGGTACAGTTCCACCCCGAGAAGAGCCACTCAGCAGGGTTACAGCTTCTCGCGAACTTCGTCTCCTGGAACCCCTAGCCACGGATCCGTGACGGCGGCGCGCGCCGCCTGAGCCTGTACCGACCCACCGCCCGCGTCCAGCGATGGTCATCATTCCGGCAATCGACGTGAAGGACGGCCGCTGCGTGCGGCTCGAGCAGGGCAACATGGCGCGCGCCACCGTGTACTCCGACGACCCGGTCGCCACCGCGCGGCACTGGCTCGCGCAGGGCGCGCGCCGCCTGCACGTGGTCGACCTGAACGGCGCCGCGGCCGGGCGGCCGAAGAACGAGGGGGTGATCCGCAACATCGTGAAGGCGGTGGGCGGCTCGATCCCGGTGCAGCTCGGCGGCGGGATCCGCGACCTCGACACGATCGAGAAGTACCTGGACGACGGCGTGAGCTTCATCGTGATCGGGACGGCGGCGGTGAAGAACCCGGGTTTCCTGCACGACGCGTGCACCGCGTTCGGCGGGCACATCATCGTCGCGCTCGACGCGAAGGACGGCAAGGTGGCGGTGGAGGGGTGGTCGAAGCTCACCGGGCACGACGTCGTCGATCTCGCGCGCAAGTTCGAGGAGTACGGCGTCGAGGCGGTCCTCTACACCGACATCGGCCGCGACGGGATGCTCACCGGGGTCAACGTCGCGGCGACCGTGAAGCTCGCGCGCGAGCTGCGCGTGCCGGTGATCGCCAGCGGCGGCCTGACCGGCCTCGACGACGTCGAGCAGCTGTGCGCCATCGAATCCGAGGGCATCATGGGCGTGATCACCGGCCGCGCCCTGTACCAGGGCACGGTGGACTTCAAGCAGGCGCAGGCGAGGGCGGACGCCCTGGGCGCCGCAGGGAAGGGCAAGCCGGAAGCCTAGGCTCCGCCGGCGCGCCCCGCCGCCATGGCACTCGCGAAGCGCATCATCCCGTGCCTGGACGTGAACGCCGGGCGGGTCGTGAAGGGCGTGAACTTCGTCGACCTGCGCGACGCCGGCGACCCGGTGGAGGTCGCGCGCCGCTACGACGAGCAGGGCGCCGACGAGCTCTGTTTCCTGGACATCACCGCGAGCGCCGACGGGCGCGACACCATCATCCACGTGGTCGAGGCCGTGGCGGCGCAGGTGTTCATACCGCTCACCGTCGGCGGAGGCGTGCGCAGCGTCGCGGACGTGCGCCGGCTGCTCAACGCCGGCGCCGACAAGGTGTCGATCAACACCGCCGCCGTGCAGCGCCCGGCGCTCGTCGCGGAGGCGGCGGAGCACTTCGGCGCGCAGTGCATCGTCGTCGCGATCGACGCGAAGCGCGCCGGCGAGCGCTGGGAGGTGTTCACGCACGGCGGGCGCCGGCCGACCGGACTCGACGCGGTCGACTGGGCGCGCCGGATGGAAGCCGCCGGCGCCGGCGAGTTGCTGCTCACGAGCATGGACCGCGACGGCACGCGCGCCGGCTTCGACCTTCCGCTCACGCGCGCAGTCTGCGACGCGGTCGGCGTCCCGGTGATCGCGAGCGGCGGGGTCGGGACGCTCGAGCACCTGGTGGCCGGGGTGCTCGAGGGCGGGGCGGAGGCGGTGCTCGCGGCGAGCATCTTCCATTACGGCGAGCACACCGTGCGCGAGGCGAAGGCGCTGATGGCGGCGCGCGGCATCGAGGTGCGGCTGTGAGCGACCCGGTGCGCCCCGCCGACTGGCTCGACGAGATCAGGTGGGACGAGCACGGGCTGGTGCCCGCCATCGCGCAGGACGCGCAGTCCGGACGGGTGCTGATGCTCGCCTGGATGGACCGCGCCGCGCTCGCGGCCACCGCGCAGACCGGCGAGGCGGTCTACTACTCGCGCTCGCGCGCGCGGCTGTGGCGCAAGGGCGAGGAGTCCGGACACGTGCAGCGCGTGCGCGAGATCCGCACCGACTGCGACAACGACGTCGTGCTGCTCAAGGTGGAGCAGGCGGGGGGGATCGCGTGCCACACCGGCCGGCCCGCCTGCTTCTTCCGGAAGCTCGTGGACGGGCGCTGGGAGACGGTCGAGGCGGTCGTGCGGCCGGCGGAGGAAATCTACGGACGCAAGGGGTGAGCCGATGGGAACCGAGAAGGCCGTGGCCGAAGTGCTGGAGCGGCTCGCCGACGTGATCGAGCGCCGCAAGGGCGCCGACCCGGACGCCTCCTACGTGGGGCGCCTGCTCGCGCGCGGCGAGGACGCGATCCTCAAGAAGGTCGGGGAGGAGGCGACCGAGCTGGTGATGGCCGGCAAGGACGGGACGCGGCTGCGCATCGTCGAGGAGACCGCGGACCTCTGGTTCCACTGCCTGATCGCGCTCGCGCACTACGGGCTGCGGCCGAGCGACGTGCTGATGGAGCTGCGCCGGCGCGAGGGCATCTCCGGCATCGACGAGAAAGCCGCGCGCCAGGACGGCATCCGGATCGAGGCGGAGACGCGCAAGTGACGAGCGGGGAGGCGGGCGCCGCGGACTGCGTCTTCTGCCGGATCGTCCGGGGAGAGATTCCCGCGCGGCGCGCCTACGAGGACGAGCTGGTGCTCGCATTCCACGACATCCGGCCGGCCGCCCCGGTGCACGTCCTGATCATCCCCAAGGCGCACGTGGCTTCGCTCGCCGACTGCGGCGCCGGGCACGACGCGATGCTCGGCCGCATGCTGGGGCTCGCCCCGCGCCTCGCGCGCGAGCTCGGCGCCACCGGCGGCTTCCGGACCATCGTCAACACCGGTCGGGACGGCCGGCAGGAGGTGTATCATCTCCACATGCACGTGATCGGCGGTCGCGACACCGGGCCGATGATCGCGCGGACCTAGCGAGGCAACACATGGGTTCCTTCAGCATCTGGCACTGGTTGATCGTTCTCCTGATCATCGTCCTCGTGTTCGGGACGAAGAAGCTGCGCAACATCGGCGCCGACCTCGGCGGCGCGGTGAAGGGTTTCAAGGAGGGCGTGAAGGGCGCCGGCGAGAGCTCGGAGCCGGGCGCCCAGTCTACGCAGCAGGTGACCGGCCGCACGATCGAGGGCGAGGTCAAGAAGGAGTCGAGCACGAAGGCCTGACCGCGCGCGGGCCGCGCGGCAGCTCGAAGGATGCCGGGGCGACCCGGCGTCTTTTTTTGGCCCGCCGCCGCCCGCGCCGCCGTGCGCCCGGGTCTTGCGTGAAGCCGCCATGTTCGACATCGGATTCTCCGAGCTGCTGGTCATCGCGGTCGTCGCGCTGATCGTCATCGGGCCGGAGCGGCTGCCGAAGGTGGCGCGCACCGCCGGACATCTCTTCGGCCGCCTGCAGCGCTACGTGAACGACGTGAAGGCGGACATCCAGCGCGAGATCGAGCTCGACGAGCTGAAGAAGCTGCGCTCGCAGTTCGAGGAGGCCGCGCGCTCGGTCGAGCAGTCGGTGAGCGAGGTCGGGCGCGAGCTCCACACCACGGCCGACGACCTCAACCGCACGCTGTCCGGCGACGGTGCCCAGGCGCCTGCCGCGCACGCACCCGCTGCCCAGGCGCCCGCCGGTGCGGGCGCCGCGCTGCCCGAGGGCCAGCCGGCCCACGCGGCCGGCGGCGAGGCGCCGCCGGGAAGCCGCGCGGACGGGCCCGGGACCTGAGCGAGCCGCGCGCGAGCGCCGCGATGTCCGCCGACCAGGACACCTTCATCTCCCACCTCGTCGAGCTGCGCGACCGGCTGCTGCGCGCGCTGATCGCGGTCGCCGTCGCGTTCGTCGTGCTGTTCCTCTATCCCGGCTCCGGGCCGATCTACGACTTCCTCGCCGCGCCGCTGATGCACGCCCTTCCGGAAGGCGCCAAGATGATCGCGACCGGCGTCATCACGCCGTTCCTGGTGCCGGTCAAGGTCACCGCGTTCGTCGCCCTCTTCGTGGCGCTGCCGTACGTGCTGTACCAGGCCTGGGCGTTCGTCGCCCCCGGCCTGTACATGCACGAGAAGCGGCTCGCCCTGCCGCTGGTGATCGCGAGCACGGTGCTGTTCGTGCTCGGGGTGGCGTTCTGCTACTACTTCGTGTTCGGCAAGGTGTTCGCGTTCATCAACAGCTTCGCGCCGCAGAGCATCACCCCGGCGCCGGACATCGAGGCCTACTTCAGCTTCGTGCTGACGATGTTCCTCGCCTTCGGCGTGACCTTCGAGATCCCGGTCGTGGTGGTGGTGCTCGCGCGCGTCGGCATCGTCTCGATCGACCAGCTCAAGCAGGCCCGGCCGTACGTGATCGTGGGCGCGTTCGTGATCGCCGCGATCGTGACCCCGCCCGACGTCCTGTCGCAGATCCTGCTCGCGCTGCCGATGTGGCTGCTGTACGAGCTCGGCATCGTCGTCGCGCGCTTGGTGCTGCGGCCGGCGGGCGCGAGCGACTGGAAGGCGCCGGACGACGCGGAGATGGAGCGCGAGCTCGACCGCGCGGACGCGGACCGCCGCGACCTGAAGTAGCCGCGGCGGCCGCGGCGGCTCACGGGCCGCCCTGGGTGCGCGGCCCGCTCTCCTTGAGCTTGCGCGCGAGGTCCCCGCTCATGACCGAGCGCAGCGCGAAGCGGATCGCGAGGCTCTCGCGCAGCAGCGCGCGCAGCGCGTCGTGCGACCACGCGAGGCAGCGCATCGGCGTGGCCACGCGCACCGTCGCCGAGGCGACGTCGTGGGTGAGGAAGCTCACCTCGCCCAGGAACTCCAGGCCGGAGGTGTGCCGGATCGTGCGCCCGTCGATCTCGATCGACGCCGCCCCGTCGCAGGCGAGCATCACGTCGCGCACCGGCTTGCCCTGCTCGGTGAGCACGGTCCCGGGCTCCAGCGCCACCCAGCGTCCGGCCTTGACCAGGCGGGCGAAATCCACCAGCGACAGCTGCGGGAACAGGGTCTGGTGCAGCGCGCGCTCCTCCTCGCTCAGCTTGATCGCCCGGCTCTCGCGGTACAGGAGCAGGATGCGCACCGCGTTGATGGTGATGAACACGCAGTTCCAGAACACCGAGATCCATAGCACCTCGGCGCGCGTGAAGAGGTAGGTCATCCACGTGAGCGACGAGACGATGGAAAGGGTGCGCAGCCACACGATGTCCTTCACCGTGTAGGCGACGCACGTCAGGACGAACGCGAGGTTGCCGATCAGGTCGACGAGCGCGATGGCGGGCAAGGGAACCTCCCAGGCGAGAGGGCCCAAGGTTAACCGACCGCGCCGCGTGGCCCGGCGGCGCGCGCACGGCGAGCGCTAGCGTGCGGGCGGGCGGCGCTGGGCCGGCGGACGCCTGGCGACGGTGACCACCGCGTCGAGCTCGCCCTGGGAGCGGCGCAGCCTGAGGGTGGCCTGGCTGCCGGGCGCGAGCGCCGCGACCGCGTCGAGCATGGCGGCCGGATCGCGCGTCGCGCGGCCGTTCACCGCGACGAGCACGTCGCCGGGCTTCACCCCGCCCTTCTCGGCCGGACCGTTGCGCTCGACCCCGGCGATCAGCACGCCGCCGGAGATCTTGAGCGACTCGGCGAGGTCGGGCGTCATCTCCTGCGCGTGGATGCCGACGTACCCGCGCGTGACCGACCCGTCCGCGATGATCTGCTCCATGACGGTCCGCGCGGTGGAGATCGGGATGGCGAAGCCGATGCCGATCGAGCCGCCCGAGCTGCTGGCGAAGATCGCGGTGTTGATCCCGATCAGGTTGCCCGCGGCGTCGACCAGGGCTCCGCCCGAGTTGCCGACGTTGATCGCGGCGTCGGTCTGGATGAAGTTCTGGTACGTGGTGTCGATGGGCAGCCCGGCCCGCCCGAGCGCCGAGACGATGCCCAGGGTCACCGTCTGCCCCACGCCGAACGGGTTGCCGATCGCGAGCACCACGTCGCCGATGCGCACCGACTCGGGCGCGCCGAGCGTGATCGCCGGCAGGTCGTCGCGGTCGATCTTCAGCACGGCGAGGTCGGTCTCGACGTCGCTGCCCACGAGCTTGGCGCCGAGCCGCGTCCTCCCGTCGGCGAGCAGCACCTCGATGCGGTCCATGCCCTCGACGACGTGGTTGTTGGTGAGCACGTAGCCCTTCGGGCTGATGATCACGCCGGAGCCGAGGCTCGAGGCGGGCCGGTCCTCGCCGAGCGTGTCGCCGAAGTAGCGGCGAAACAGCGGGTCGTCCGGGAACGGACGCCGGCCGCCCTTCGCGCTGCCGGTGGTGAACACGTTGACGACCGCCGGCGCGGCCTTCGTCACGGCGTCGTGGTAGGACGCGGGCCGCGCGCCGCTCGCCGGCGCCGGGGCGGGACGCTCGATCACGACCGGCGCCGCGCGCTCGACTGCGCGCGGCGCGAACCACTCGGGCTTGAGCGTCGTGACCGCGAAGAGCGCCGCGAGCGCGACGGTCGCCGCCTGCGCGAAGATGAGCCAGAGCTTCCTGATCGTCATGGTGTCGGGCGGGTGCCGGTGCGCCCGGGCGCCGCGTCTACAATCGGGCCGCGGAACGACGGCATGGGAGTGAGCGACGATGCTACGCGACGATCTGGCCCGCCATCTCGACCAGCTCCTCGGCGCCTCCGGCGTCGAGGATTATTGCCCAAACGGGTTGCAGGTGGAAGGCCGCGCCGAGATCGCGTCGGTGGTGAGCGGGGTCACCGCGAACGTCGCGCTGATCGACGCGGCGGCGGCCGCGGGCGCCGACGCGCTGCTCGTTCACCACGGCTGCTTCTGGCGCGGCGAGGATCCGCGCCTCGTCGGCGCGCGCAAGCGCCGCATCGAGCGCCTGCTCGCCTCCGGCATGAGCCTGTTCGCCTACCACCTTCCGCTCGACCTGCATCCCCAGCTCGGCAACAACGCCCAGCTCGCCCTGCGGCTCGGGTTCGTCCAGGAGGGCCGCGGCGGCGAGCGGGATCTCGTCAGCTTCGGGACGACCGACCGGGCCGCGGCAGGGGGCGATCTGGCCGCCTTCGCGGCGCACGTCGGCGCACGCCTCGGCCGCGAGCCGCTCGTGATCGGCGACCCGGCGCGGCCGGTGCGGCGGGTGGCGTGGTGCACCGGCGCCGCGCAGGGCTACTTCGAGACCGCGATCGGGCTCGGCGTCGACGCGTACGTGACCGGCGAGATCGCGGAGCAGCACGTGCACCTCGCGCGCGAATCCGGCGTCGCGTTCGTCGCCGCCGGCCATCACGCGACCGAGCGCTTCGGCGTGCAGGCCGTGGGGGCGCACCTCGCGCAGGCATTCGGGCTGCTGCACCGCTTCGTCGACGTGCCGAGCCCGGTCTAGGGTCGCCGGGCCGGATGGAATTCGTCCGTCTTCTCAGCAGGTTACGCGCGAAATCTTTCCTTTCGGCGGGCCCTTCCGTATAATCCGCGCGCCCGCGCCGCCGCAGAACGAGACCGAACGATCGGCCGGCGCGCGCCCGATTTCGCACCGCCCGAGGACACCACTCCCCATGAGCCAATCCACCGATGCCACGCTCGCGCCCGGCGCTGCCGGGGCCGAGGCCGTCGATCCCGAGCGCCGCAGGCTGCTCGTCGCCACCTGCATCGCGGGCGGCGCCGCCTCCGGCGCGGTCGCCTGGCCGTTCCTCGCCAGCATGCAGCCCTCGGATCGCGCGCGCGCGCTCGGCGCGCCGGTCGAGGCCGACATCTCGGCGCTCGAGCCGGGCCAGCAGATGATCGTGGAGTGGCAGGGCAAGCCGGTGTGGATCGTGCGGCGCACGAAGGAGATGCTGGCGACGCTCACGCAGGACACCGCCCAGCTCGCCGATCCGAACTCGAAGCGCTCCGAGCAGCCGACCGCGGCGCAGAACGAGTACCGCTCGCTCAAGCCGGAGTACCTGGTGGTGGTCGGCATCTGCACCCACCTCGGCTGCTCGCCCACCGCGCGGTTCGCGCCGAACGACCCCAGCATGGGGCCCAACTGGCCGGGCGGGTTCCTCTGCCCCTGCCACGGCTCGAAGTTCGACCTCGCCGGCCGCGTGTTCGCGAACATGCCCGCGCCCGACAACCTCCCGGTGCCGAACTACAAGTACCTGTCGGACACGAAGCTGCTCATCGGCGACGAGACCAAGGGGGCCTGAGCGATGGCGAACACGAGCACCACTCCGCCGGTCAGGCAGCACTGGGCGCACCAGCTGCTCGACTGGGTCGACGCGCGCTTCCCGCTCACTCCCCTGTGGGAGAGCCAGTGGGGCAAGTACATCGCGCCGAAGAACATGAACTTCTGGTACATCTTCGGTTCGCTCTCGGCGCTCGTGCTCGCGCTGCAGATCGTCACCGGGATCTTCCTGACGATGAACTACAAGCCCGACGCGCTGCTCGCGTTCGCGTCGGTCGAGTACATCATGCGCGAGGTGCCGTGGGGCTGGCTGATCCGCTACATGCACTCCACCGGCGCCTCCGCGTTCTTCATCGTGGTGTACCTGCACATGTTCCGCGGGCTGCTGTACGGCTCGTACCGCAAGCCGCGCGAGCTCACCTGGATCTTCGGCTGCCTCATCTTCCTCAGCCTGATGGCCGAGGCGTTCTTCGGCTACCTGCTGCCGTGGGGCCAGATGTCGTTCTGGGGCGCGCAGGTGATCGTGAACCTGTTCGCGGCGATTCCGGTGATCGGGCCGGACCTGGCGATCTGGATCCGCGGCGACTACGTGATCGGCGACGCGACGCTCAACCGCTTCTTCGCGTTTCACGTCATCGCCATCCCGCTCGTCCTGATCGGGCTGGTGGTCGCGCACCTGATGGCGCTGCACGAGACCGGCTCGAACAACCCCGACGGCATCGAGATCAAGAAGCAGCCGAAGGACCCGCACACCGGCCTGCCGCTCGACGGCATCTATGCGCACCCCTACTACTCGGTGAAGGACGTGTTCGGGGTGGCGGTGTTCCTGCTCGTGTTCTCGATCATCATGTTCTTCGCGCCGGAGATGGGCGGCTACTTCCTCGAGTACAACAACTTCATCCCCGCCGACCCGCTCAAGACCCCGCCGCACATCGCGCCGGTGTGGTACTTCACGCCCTACTACTCGATCCTGCGGGCCACGACGACCGACCTCCTGTACGTGCTCGCCGCAGGCGTGGTGGTGCTGGTGGCCTTCTACTGGCGCGAGATCCCGCGCGGGCTCTGGCGCAAGCTGACCCTCGCGGTGGCGGCGGTCCTGCTGGTCGGCTTCTACTTCATCGAGGCGAAGGTGTGGGGCGTGGTCCTGATGGGCGCCTCGGTGCTCTTCTTCTTCCTGATGCCTTGGCTCGACCGCGCGCCGGTGAAGTCGATCCGCTACAAGGGGCCGCTCTACAAGACCGCGCTCGCGATCTTCGTGGTGGCGTTTCTGGTTCTGGGCTGGCTCGGGACCGAGGCGCCGACGCCCGCCTACACGCGCCTCGCGCAGGTCGGTACGCTGCTCTACTTCGGGTTCTTCATCCTGATGCCCTGGTACTCGAAGGCCGATTCCCACAAGCCGGTGCCCTCGAGGGTGACGAAATGACGCGCATCTCCCGCATCGTCCTCGCCGCGGCGCTCGCGCTGGCGGCGGGCGCCAACGCGCGCGCCGCCGAGACCGGCTGGAAGCTGGAGCGCGCCGGGGTGGACGTGACCGACAGGGCGAGCCTCCAGTCGGGCGCGCGCACTTTCGTGAACTACTGCCTCGGCTGCCACGGGCTCGCGCTCATGCGCTACAGCGCGCTGACCAGCATCGGGCTCACCGAGGAGCAGATCAAGGACAACCTGATGTTCACCGCAGACAAGGTCGGCCAGCCGATCGCCACCGCGATGAGCGCCAGGCAGGGCAAGGAGTGGTTCGGCGTGGCGCCGCCCGACCTGTCGGTCATCGCGCGCGCGCGCGGCGCGGACTGGCTCTACACCTACCTGCGCACCTTCTACCGCGACGCGTCGACCCCGACCGGCTGGAACAACGCGCTGTTCCCCAACGTGGGCATGCCGCACGTGCTCTGGTCGCTGCAGGGCGAGCGCGCGCTCAGGACCGAGGAGCTGATGCGCGACGGGAAACCGGTGAGCGACGGCCACGGCGGCACGGTGAAGGTGTCGCGCTTCGAGACGATCGCGCCGGGGAGCATGAGCGCGGTCGAGTACGACCGCACGGTGCGCGACCTCGTGGCGTTCCTCGTCTGGGCGGGCGAGCCGCACCAGCTCGCGCGCCACCAGCTCGGGATCTGGGTGCTGTACGCGCTCGTGATCCTGGTGTTCCTGACCTACTTCCTCTACAAGTCGTACTGGAAGGACCTGCACTGACCCGCACCGGAGCGGGCGCGGCCGGCGGCCGCGCCCCGCCCGCATTGCCGGCGCCGCGCGCGGCGCCAAAGGTAACCCGATGATGAACCTGTACTCCGGAACGACCTGCCCATTCTCGCAGCGCTGCCGCATCGTGCTGTACGAGAAGGGGATGGATTTCCAGATCATCGACGTCGACATGTACAACAAGCCGGAGGACATCGCGGTGATGAACCCGTATGGCCGGCTGCCGGTGCTGGTGGAGCGCGACCTCATCCTGTACGAGGCGAACATCATCAACGAGTACATCGACGAGCGCTTCCCGCACCCGCAGCTCATGCCCGCCGACCCGGTCATGCGCGCGCGGGCGCGGCTGTTCCTCTTCAACTTCGAGGTGGAGCTGTTCAGCCACATCGACGCGCTCGAGCAGGGCAACGCGAAGCAGCAGGACAAGGCGCGCAGCCACGTCGCCGACCGGCTGACCGAGCTCGCCCCGGTCTTCACCAAGCAGAAGTACATGCTCGGCGACGAGTTCTCGATGCTCGACGTGGCGATCAGCCCGCTGCTGTGGCGGCTGGACTACTACGGCATCAACCTGCCCAAGTCGGCCGCGCCGTTGATGAAGTACGCCGAGCGCCTGTTCAGCCGGCCGGCGTTCATCGACGCGCTCACCCCGTCCGAGAAGGTGATGCGGAAGTAGCCGGGCCGGGGGAATTCGGCACACCCGGATTCCCGCCGGCCGCCGGCGCCGGGGCGGGCGCGGTACACTGCCCGCCACGCGCCGTCCGTCCGCCCGTGAACGAGACCTCCACCAAGCCCTACCTGCTGCGCGCGCTCTACGAGTGGTGCGTGGACAACGGCTTCACGCCGTACGTCTCGGTGGTGGTCGACGGCGCGACGCGCGTGCCGGCGGAGTACGTGCGCAACGGCGAGATCGTGCTCAACATCGGCCCGCTCGCGGCGAACCGCCTGAAGATGGGCAACGAGACGATCGACTTCTCGGCGCGGTTCGGCGGCGTGGCGCGCGAACTTTCCATTCCGGTCGCCCAGGTCGCCGCGCTCTACGCGCGCGAGAACGGGCACGGCATGTCGTTCGAGATCGATCGCGCCAAGACGACACCGTGGGAGGCAAGCGGCGAGGCCGCTGCGCAGCAGGAGGCCGCTCCGGAGCCGCCCCAGCCCGCGCCGGGCGGCGGCAAGCCGACGCTGCGCGTCGTCAAGTAGTCGTCGCGGCGCGCGCGAGGCGTCGTTCGACTCCGCGCGACGCGCTGCCTACGATAGTCCGCAGCCGGCTTAGCTCAGTTGGCAGAGCACCCGCCTTGTAAGCGGTAGGTCCCGGGTTCGATTCCTGGAGCCGGCACCAGGCCCCTCGATCAGCGTGCGTCGAGAGCGCGCATCACCGCTTTCGGTTCGCGGGCGATCACGTTGAGGAGCACCAGAGCGGTGCCTCGCGGCACGCGGTCACCGCGCTCCCAGTGGCGCAGCGTGCCCAAGCTGATCGCAAACTTCGCGGCGAATTCCTCTTGCGTGAGGCCCGTGCTGCGGCGAACCGCTTTCACGTCGACTTTCGCCGGCGCGTACAGCCTCATCCCGCGTACTCGCTTGCCGCGCTGGTGTGCGATCGCTTGCCGCAGACCGGCCCGAATACTCGCAAACGCCTTGCTCATCCGCTTTCCTTTGCAAACCCTTTGAGAACCTGCACCAGCCTGGCGAGTTCGTTCCTCTCGGCCTGGCTCAGGTCGGCCTTCTCTCCCTTTCCGAACACCGTCAGGAGGTAGAGCGGCAGCGCTTCGCTGTGAAAGTAATAGATCACCCGAACGCCTCCACTCTTGCCTCGCCCGCTGCGCGCCCACCGCAGTTTGCGAACGCCGCCCGTGCCCTGGATCAGATCGCCGGCTTTCGGAGTCGCCGCGACGAAATCGATGACGTCGTTGCGCTCCGACTCGGACAGGAGCCTGGTCGCGCGACGGATGTACTCGGGCGTCTCCGCGACGGTGATCAGCACGGTCGAATACTAATCCATTGGATTACCAGAAGGCAAGAGGTCGCGGCTGCGAACCAGGTGGACTTCCATGAGCCAGGAGGCGTCCGGGCGCCCGATGCCTCCGGTTCCACAACTCCGCACAGCCCTAGCGCGTGCGCGACGAGAGTGCCGCTAGAGTTGTGTAACCGCCACGCACCGAACGCCGTGCGATCAAAGGTCTAGGATCGAACTCCCGACCCGTCTTGTAAGCGGTAGGTCCCGGGTTCGATTCCTGGAGCCGGCACCAGCAGCATCAAGCGGTTGCAGTGCCATCTACCGACCGCGCGGAGTTCCACAATCCCTCGCGACGCCTCGATGCGCGCGCGTGCCATTTCGCCCGGCCTGAGCAGTAGTACCTGCCCGGGTTGCTCGCTATCCGCCAATGGCGGATAATCGACCATGGTTTTCGTCGAGTTTCCCAACTTCACGAAGCGGGTGAAGGAGCTGCTGGACGACGAGGACTATCGCAGACTGCAGGTCGCGTTGATCGCGAATCCGGAGCTCGGAGACCTCATCCGCGGCACGGGTGGGCTCAGAAAGGCGCGCTGGTCGGCGAAGGGTCGCGGGAAGCGCGGGGGTGTCCGGGTGATCTACTACTGGATGACGAAGCGAGGTCAGGTCCTGATGCTCGTGATCTACCCGAAGAGCGCCCGCGACGATCTGACTGCGGACGAGCGCAAGATGCTCGCGAAGCTGGTGGAACGGGAGTTGGCGAATGGATAAGAAGCTGCTGGCGGAACTGGTTCAGAGCATTAAGGCGGCGGGCGAGTACGTTCGCGGCGAGGGCAAGGCTGCGCGCGTGTTCGAGTATCCCGACGCCGACGTGAAAGCCGTCCGCGAACGGATCGGCCTCTCGCAGGCGCAGTTCGCCAGGATGATCCGCGTCAGCGTGAAGACGCTTCAGAACTGGGAGCAGAAGCGGCGTTCGCCTACCGGACCCGCTGCCGCGCTGCTGCAGATCGTCGCCAGCGAGCCGCGGGTAGCGCTGCGCACGCTCCACAAACCCAGGCGTGGCCGGCGGCAGTCCGAGACTAGGCGGGCCGCCGCCTGATCTGCCTGTGCCGGTTCTCCACAACCTGGCCGCGTCCCTGACGTCTTCGCGCGTGAGAACGCGCTAGAGATGTGCAGCGCCGCTCTTCGAAGTCCCGCGGGATCAGTGCCTTACTCCGCGTCTTCCAACTCGCTTTGGAAGCGGTAGGTCCCGGGTTCGATTCCTGGAGCCGGCTCCGCTAGCGTGGAGCGAGGACGACGCCGCGCGCTGCTCGCGCCGGCACTTCCCACCGGTCTTCGGTGTCGCCGAACCAGTTCTCCAGCTTGACGATCCCGCCGCCCGTCGTCGCCGCCTGCGTCACAGCGAAGGACGTGGCCTCGTCCAGGGTGTCGAAGAACGCCGGCTCTTCCTCGTGCGGCCGCTCGCCGTCGCGCTCCGCCACGACTTCCCAGCCGTCGAACAGCGCCGCCGGGTACACGACGTAGACCGGCCGCTGCCGGTCCGCTGCGCTCGATGCATCCGCCGTCGAGCGCCCGGCCGCCGTCGATCGAAGGCTCACGCCTCGGGCAGGTCGACCGCTGCGAGCAGGCGCGGCAGCGGGCGCAGCCCGCCCGCGCGCAGGACCCGGAACGCGGCCTGGACCGCGTCCACGGCGAAGGGGCGCCCCGGGGCGGACTCGATCTCCGTCACGCGGCGCTCGAGCTTGCCCGCGCGCAGTTCGCGCCTGATGCGCGCAAAGGTGTGCGCGATGTTCGTGTGCGTCGCGGGCGTGTAGCGGAACGCGCTCGACAGGCACGAGAGATGGCCTTTCGGCAGAACCTTCGACATGGCGCCGTCCTCCTTTGCGCGCCGCGAGCCGATCGCGGTCTACGCAAAGGGTAGGGCGCGCCGGGCGGGCCGCGCGGGAACTGTTGACCGCGCCGTTGTGCGCAATTCACCAGCCGGGCCGGCCGCGCGCGCGGCGTGCGCCCGGGCGGCGCCGGCTCACTCCAGGTCGGCTGCCGCCTGCGCCGCGCGCAGGCGCCGCCCGAGCGCGTGCCGCGCCCGCAGTCGCCGGTCGGTCACGATCTCGCTCAGCGCCGCGCCGACGACCGCGGCCACGCCGAGCAGCGGCAGCACGAGCGCGAGCCCGGGCACGCCCGCGACCGCGCCGCCCACGAACAGCATCAGCACGCTCACCAGCGGGTGCAGCTTGAGGCTCTTGCCGACGGTCGCGGGCAGGAAGACGAAGTCGTCGAGCAGGCGCACGAAGATGAACAGCATGATCGCCCAGTAGGCCATCTTCGGGTCGCCGGAGAAATCGGTCGCCGCCACCAGCACAACCAGCACGCACCCGGCGATCGAGCCGACGTACGGGACCCAGGCGAGCACGGCGCAGATCAGCCCGAGCAGCCACGCGCCCGGCAGGCCGAGCGCCCAGAGGCCGAGCCCGAGCGCGACCGTGTCGAGCGCGGTGAGCTTCATGAGCCCGGTGAAGTAGGAGTGGCCGGTGCGGTGCATCTGGTGCAGGAGGTCGAGCGTGCGCTCGAAGTACGCGTTCGGGACGGCGCGCGCGATGAAGCCGTGGAAGCGCCGCCCGTCGCGCAGGATGAAGAACGCGAGGAACGGTCCGAGCAGCAGCGCCGGCAGCCACGCGAGGATGGACACGGCGAGCGGCTGCACCTGGCGCTTCACGAAGGTCTCGGAGTACTCGTTCATCCACGTGGTGACGCTCTCCGCGAGCCCCGCGCGCGCGAGCACCGACCAGCGTCCCTCCAGGAGCGCGAGCGTGCGCTCGAGCAGGCCCGCGCCGGCGCGCAGGTAGCGCTCGACGCCGGCCTGCCAGTCCTCGGCGCGCGCGCCGGCCCAGGCGATCAGCGCGAACGAGGCCACGATCAGCGCGACCACGAACACGGAGGTGACGAGCGCCGCGGCGCCCTGGCGGGAGAGGCCCGCGTACATGAGCCGCCGCATCGGCGGGTCGAGCACGTAGGACAGCACCAGGGCCATCAGCGCGGGCACGACCAGCCACAGGATGTGATTGAGCGCGACCAGCAGCAGGCACGTCGCCGCGAGGATCCCGACCCAGGCGATCGGGCCCGGTCCGCGGTGCGCGACCGGCGTGGGGGCGTCGTGCGCCGCGGTCACAGGACGGTGCCGCGCAGCCGCCGGCCGAGGTGGCGCGCGAACTGGAACAGGATGCGGCTGGAGAGGCGCGATTCGGTCTCGAGCAGCGACAGGAGGTCGCTGCCGAAGAACACCGCGAGCTGGCACGGCTCGAGCGCGCGCGCCTGCGCCGAGCGCGGCGCCGGGTCGAGCAGCGCCAGCTCGCCGAAGAAGCTGCCCGCCCCGATCTCGGCGATCGGGTGCTCCGGGCGTCCCTGCCGGCAGATGACCACCCGCCCCTTGCGCACGATGTAGAGCGCGTTGCCCTCCTCGCCCTCGTCGAAGATCACTTCGCCCGCGAGGTACTCGCGCTCGTGCAGGAGCCCCTGCACGATCTTCAGCTCGCGCGGCGACAGGTCCGCGAAGAGCGAGAGCGACTTGAGCGCGTGGAGATCGGTGCCGACCGCGGCACGCAGAAAGCCAAGCATGGCGCGAGTCTAGGGAAACTCCGGCGGCGGGGCCACCGCGCCGGCCGGCAATTGCGCAACTCCTCGGCAAAACCCCGGCGGCGGGACGGGCCGCACCGTCCGGGCGCGCGCGAAAGGGGGAAGAGGCCGCCCGGGGCCCCTTCCCACCGGCCTGCCCGGGCGCGTGCCGGGGTCAGGCCGCCGTGCGGTCGAGCTCGGGGAGCGGCGCGGTTTCCGCCGGTTCGGGGGCGCTCTCCGCGGTCACGGCGCGCAGCTCCCGCAGCGAGGGGGTGCGTTGGTAGACCCGCTTGAGATGCTCGGGACAGTAGCTGTAGCCCTCCCTGACGGGGTTGCCGCAGAAGGCGAGGAAGCCGTCCTCGCCCCTGCAACCGCCATGGTATTGGCAGCCGCGGACGGGCAGCACGACCGCGGGCGCGCGCGGGCTCGCGTGAGGTCTGGTGGACATGGGGGTGCTCCGGAATTGCGGGATCAATATGGAGATCGATTGCGCCCGCGCAAGTTCCCGTGCCGGACGGCCGCCCTCATTAGAATCCGGCTTCGGGACGCTCAAGCGGACGGTCAGCGTGCACGACGACACCAAGGTGATCCACTCCGGGCGGCACCCGGAGCGCTTCGAGGGCGCGGTGAACCCGCCCGTGTTCCATGCGTCCACCATCCTCGCGCGCTCGCTCGCGGAGTGGGAGGGCAAGAAGGCCGACCGGGCGCGCGGCGTGCCCGGAACCTACTACGGCCGGATGGGAACGCCGACCACGCAGGCGCTGGAGGAGGCCGTGCGCGAGCTCGAGGGCGGTCACGCGACCGTGCTCGTCCCCTCGGGGCTCGCGGCGTGCGCGGTGGCGCTGCTCAGCACGGTGCAGGCCGGAGACCACGTGCTGATCACGGACAACGTGTACGGCCCGACGCGCACGTTCGCGACGCGCTTCCTCGCGCGCTTCGGCGTCGAGGCGACCTTCTTCGATCCGCTCATCGGCGCGGGCATCGGCGCGCTCATGCGCGACGACACACGCGCGGTGTTCCTCGAGTCGCCCGGGTCGCTCAGCTTCGAGGTGCAGGACGTGCCGGCGCTCGCCGCGGCGGCGCGCGCGCGCGGCGCGACCGTGCTCATGGACAACACGTGGGCGACGCCGCTCTACTTCAAGCCGCTCGCGCACGGCGTCGACCTCTCGATCCAGGCCGCGACCAAGTACGTGGTCGGCCACTCCGACGCGCTGCTCGGCACGATCACCGCGAACGAGCGCACGGCCGAGCGGCTGCGCGCTGCGCACTACGAGCTCGGCCAGACGGTCGGTCCCGACGACGCGAACCTCGCGAGCCGGGGCCTGCGCACGATGGCGGTGCGCCTTCCCCGGCACTGGGCGACCGGCGTGCGCCTCGCCGAGTGGATCGCGCGCCAGCCCGAGGTCGAGCGCGTCCTGCACCCCGCGCTGCCGGGAGATCCCGGACACGCGCTCTGGAAGCGCGACTTCGCCGGCGCGAGCGGGCTCTTCGGGGTGGTGCTGAAGCCGGTCGCCCGCGCCGCGTACGCCGCGCTGATCGACGGCCTGGAGCTCTTCGGCATCGGCGCCTCGTGGGGCGGTTACGAGAGCCTGATCATGCCGATGAGCCCGGGCGACACGCGCTCGGCTACGAACTGGAACTACCCCGGCCCCTGCTTCCGCATCCACGCCGGGCTCGAGCAGCCCGACGACCTGCTCGCCGACCTCGAAGGCGGATTCCGGCGGCTGCGCGCCAGGCTGTAGCGGACCAGGCGGGGCGGCCGTCGTGCCGGGCTAGAATGACGCCCTTCCCGCCGTCGCGGAGCCCGTCATGGCCAAGCTGAAGATCGAAGGCTCGTTCGTCGCCCTGATCACCCCGTTCAACAAGGACGGCGCGGTGGATTTCGGCGCGTTCCGGACGCTGCTCAAGTTCCAGGAGGACCACGGCACCCGCGCGGTGCTGATCATGGGCTCGACCGGCGAGACCTCGATGCTCGCGCCCGAGGAGAAGAAGGCGATCATCGTCGAGACCGCGAAGATGAAGAGCGGGAAGATGCTCTGCTTCTACGGCTGCACCGGCAACAACACCGAGGCCACGATCGAGAACGTGAGGTTCGCGCGGGCGAACGGCGCCGACGGCGCGATCCTCGCGGCGCCCGCCTACATCTGCGCCTCCGAGGCCGACGCCGAGCAGTTCTTCCTCGAGGTCGCGGACGCGACCGACCTTCCGCTCGGCATCTACAACAACCCGCCGCGCGTGAAGACCGATCTCCACTGGGACCACCTGCTGCGCATCTTCCGGCACCCTAACTATGTGGTGCACAAGGAGTCGACGACGCGCGTCGGGCAGGTGGCGCAGGTCCTCGCCGCGCAGCCCGACGTCTCGGTGATGTGCTGCGACTCTCCCAATCTCGGGCTGGTCGTGCCCACGATGTCGCTCGGGGGGCACGGCACCGCCAACATGACCGGCAACATCGCCCCGGCGGAGCTCGCGACGATCTCGGCGCCCTGGCGCGGCTACGCCGAGGCGCAGGCGTTCAAGGAGACGTACCTGCGCTGCCTGCCGCTCCTGCACTACACCTACTCGGCGATCAACCCGGTCGCGGTGAAATCGCTCATGCGGGCGATCGGGCTGCCGGCGGGCGCGCTGCGCCGGCCGCTGCGCGCGCTCGAGGGCGAGGCGCTGGAGAAGGGCGTACGGGTCGTGCGCGAGCTCGGCCTCGACCGGAAGTACGGGCTCAAGCTTCCGTCCGCGCTCAAGGTCGCATAGCCGCGTCCCCTGCCGCGCGGGCGGCGGGACGGGACCGGGGTCCCCAGCGGCGGCGTGCGGCGCGAGGAGTCGTCCCGACGGCGACGCGTCACTCCCGGGTCGTCGCGAGCGCGCCGCCGGCGAACGCCGCGGCGAGAAAGTCCACGAAGGCGCGCACCTTGGCCGAGAGGTGCCGGCGGCTCGCGTACACGGCGTAGATCCCCGCCGGCGCCGGCGCGTAGTCGGGGAGTACCCGCACCAGCCGGCCCGCCGCGAGCTCCGCGGCGACCATGAAGTCGGGCTCCATCGCGATCCCGATCCCCTCCACCGCCGCGGCGATGAGCAGATCGCCGTTGTTCGCGTGCACCGGGCCCGAGACGCGGACCGCGTGCTCCCCGCCGGCCCGATCCCGGAAGCGCCAGGTGCTCCGCAGCGGCAGGTATTCGTAGGTCAGGCAGGCGTGGTGCGCGAGGTCGGCCGGCGTCGCGGGCGCGCCGCGCTCGCGCAGGTAGAGCGGGGCGGCGCACGTCACCAGCCGCGTCTCGCCGAGCCGGCGCCCGATCAGGTTCTGGCCCGGCGCCTCGCCGATGCGCAGGGCGAGGTCGAACCCCTCCTCCACGAGATCGACGAAACGGTCGGAGAGCTGGACGTCGAACCGGACCTCGGGATGGCGCGCGACGAACGCGCCGACGAGCCGGGCCGCGTGGCGCACGCCGAAACTGATTCCGCACGTGAGGCGCACCGTGCCGCGTGGCCGCGCCGCGCTCCGGGTCGCCATCTGTTCCGCCTCGTCCAGGTCAGCAAGCACTTGCACACTTCGCTCGTAGAAGTCCTGACCGCTCTCGGTGAGGCTGAGCCGCCGGGTCGTCCGGTTGAGCAGGCGGACGTCCAAGCGCGCCTCGAGGTCAGCGATGTGCCGAGAGCACGCGGACGTCGAGATCCCGAGTCGGGTCGCGGCTTTGGCGAAACTGCCGTCTTCCACGACACGGACGAACACTTGCATGGCGGTAAAGCGGTCCATTCTATTATTCAGTAAATCGGGAGAATGAATTGCAGAATATCATCTTTATCCCGATATTAGCAATTGGCAGAATCAACTCATTCCGATCCCATCTCGAGGAGCCTCACCGTGATCGACGTCCGCACTGCCCCCTACGCCGCGTTCGTGCTGCGCATCGCGCTCGGCGCAATGTTCATCGCGCACGCCCTGCTCAAGTTCGTCGCCTTCACCCTGCCGGGCACCGTGCAGTTCTTCGAATCGCTCGGCCTGCCCGGCGTGCTCGCCTACGTCACGGTCTGGGCCGAGCTGATCGGCGGCGCGCTGATCCTCGCCGGCCTCGGCACGCGCTGGGTGGCCGCCGCGCTCGTGCCGATCCTGCTCGGCGCGCTCTGGGTCCACTCCGGCAACGGCTGGCTGTTCACCGCGCAGGGCGGCGGCTGGGAGTACCCGGCCTTCCTGGCGGCCGCCGCGGCTGCGCTGGCGCTGCTCGGCGACGGCAAGTTCGCGCTTTCGAGTCTCTTCATCCGCGCGCCGCAGCTGCGCGCCGCTTAACAGGAGAACGCATATGAAGCTCTACTACTCACCCGGCGCCTGCTCCCTCTCGCCGCACATCGTCGCCCGCGAGGCGGGCATCGCGCTCGACCTGGTGAAGGTCGATCTCAAGGCGCGCAAGCTCGAGGACGGCGGCGACTACGCCCGCATCAACGCCAAGGGCTACGTGCCGACGCTCGCGCTCGACGACGGCACGCTCCTCACCGAGGGGCCGGCGATCGTGCAGTACCTCGCCGACCGCGCGCCCGCGTCAGGCCTCGCGCCGGCGAACGGCACGATCGAGCGCTACCGCCTCCAGGAGTGGCTGAACTTCCTCACCTCCGAGGTGCACAAGTCGTTCTCGCCCCTCTTCAACCCGCAGGCGGCGGAGGGCTGGAAGGAAGCCGCGCGCGCGAACATCGCGCGCCGCTTCGACTTCCTCGCGGAGCGGCTCGGCCCGAGCGCGTACCTCATGGGCGAGCGCTTCACGGTCGCCGACGCCTACCTCTTCGTCCTCCTCAACTGGTGCCCGTGGACCGGCGTCGACCTCGGTCGCTGGCCGGCGCTGCAGGCGTACCACGCGCGCGTCGCCGCGCGGCCGAAGGTGCAGGAGGCGCTGCGCGCCGAAGGGCTCGCAAAGTAGTCGCGGCCCCGCGCGCGGCTTGCGCCGCGCGCGGGGGGCCGGTACCCTGCGCGGCCTGACCGACTCGCAGGGGGAAGCCCATGATCGAACTCTACTTCGCGCCCGGCGCCTGCTCGTTCGTGCCGCACGCGGGGCTCGAAATCGTGCAGGCGGCGACTGGAGAGAGCTTCGAGCCGAGGCTGGTGAAGCTGCATCGCGGCGAGAACCGCACGCCCGAGTACCTCGCGATGAATCCGAACGGGCAGGTCCCGGTGCTCGTGGTCGACGGCAAGGTGCTCACGCAGATCGTCGCGATCTGCGACTACCTCGACCGGCGCTTTCCGCAGGCCGGCCTGCTGCCGACCGAATCCTGGGCGCGCGCGCAGGCGCTGTCGCAGCTCGTGTGGATGAACAACACCGCCCATCCCACCTTCAACCAGGTGTTCATGCCCGACCGCTACGCCGAGAGCGAAGCGGCGCGCGCCGAGGTGCGGGCCAACGCGGCGGCACGCTATCGCGCCTGCCTCGAGCGGGTCCAGGACTGGGCGGCGGGCGCGGCGCCGTACTGGTTCGGCGCCCAGCCGTCGTTCCATGATGCCTACGCCTTCACGCTGCTGCGCTGGGGCGGCTTTGCCGGCATCGACCCGGCCTCGCTGCCGCGCTATCGGGCGTACGTCGAGCGCGTGATGCAGGCGGCGCCGGTGGCC
>WBZO01000479.1_pt1 | contig 84448 bp, 63 predicted proteins | sample 5204261 | NCBI WGS metagenome assembly WBZO01 (sample SAMN12412400, study PRJNA552823) | activated sludge metagenome | isolation source: activated sludge from anammox sidestream of wastewater treatment plant... | place: USA: North Carolina | collected 2017-09 | reverse complement strand
GGTGACGCATCCGTCCGATGTCTTTTTCAACAGTTTTGGCGACAAGGGCCCCGTTGCGACCGGTCAATACGATGTGGCGCAATGGTCCAATTCGCCCAAGTTCCCGGACCCCGACACGGTGGATTGGCTGTGCAGTGAAATTCCATCCGAAGCGAATCCGCCCGGCAATAACTGGGAATTTATCTGCGACAAAGATTTGGATGCGCTGTTCCAACAGCAAGCGCGCACGGTGGACGCCAAGGCGCGCACGGAACTGTTTTTCCAAATCCAAAAAATGATTGCGGACAAGGTGTATTGGGCGAGCATTTGGGACGATCCCGATTTGTGGACCATCTCGAAAAAACTCACGGATGTGAAATTCTCGGGCGCGACGCCGTTCTGGAACGCGTACCAGTGGGACAAGGCTCAATAAACTCCAAAAGCCCTGACGAGCTTGACGCGACGCGATGCGAGCGCAAGCTTGTCAGGGCTTGCTCTTTATGGGCAAATATATCATTCGCCGTTCGTTACAAGCGATTCCGCTCTTGTTTCTCATCAGTATCATTGTGTTTGTACTGATTATGAACATGGGCGATCCGCTGATTTCGTTTGCCGGACGCAATGGGCAGGTCAAAGGCAAAGACCGCGAGCGTTTGATTCGGCAGATGGGTCTCGACCAGCCGATTTATATGCAATACGTCGTTTGGCTCATCGGCAACGATTGGATGAAGATTGACACAAACGGCGACGGCGTGCCGGATACGCCGGGCGAACGCAGGGGCGTGCTGCGCGGCGATTTGGGAACTTCGGTGGTGACCAAGCAGCCGGTCCTCAAAATGATCGGCGACCGCTTGCCCAATACGCTGCTCTTGATGCTCACGGCGGAAATTGTCATTATCCTCTTTGCGCTGTTGTTGGGCGTTTCGTCGGCGATCGGGCAATACTCGTGGTACGACAATCTTTTTACGGGTTTGTCATTCGTGGGCTATTCGATGCCGGTGCCGTTATTGGCGCTGGGGTTGATTTATATTTTCGGCGTGTACTTGAAACGCGCGGGCTTGCCCTATTTTCCGACGGTGGGCATGTTTGAGCCGTCGGTGGGCAAGACGCCCGAACAAGTGCTTTGGCACATGGTCTTGCCGATTGCGACGCTGTCCATCATTTCGATTGCGGCATACAGTCGTTTCATTCGTTCCAACATGCTCGAAGTTTCGAGTCAAGATTATATGCGTACCGCGCGTTCCAAAGGTTTGCCGGAGCGTTTGATCTTGTTCAAACACGCGTTGAAAAACGCCGCGCTGCCGATTGTGACGTTGATTGGCTTGGATTTGGGTTTCTTGCTCGCGGGCGCGCTGGTGACCGAAACGATTTTTTCGTGGCCCGGCATGGGGCGTTTGTTTTATGACCACGCGCTCAAATCCGATTTGCCGGTCTTGATGGGGATTTTGATGTTGATTTCCGTTTCGGTCGTATTTTTTCAAATCGTGACCGACGTAACCTACACGTTTCTCGACCCGCGCATTCGGTATCATTAGAAAAAATGCAGCTCTGAAAGAGGTTATGGCAACGCTGACCAAAGCGGTGAACGCCGCGCAATCCGATTCCAAACCGCATGATTTGTCGCCCGGACAATTGGCGTGGCGCAAACTGCGGCAGAATCGCGCCGCGATGTTTGGGCTGGTCTTGCTCGGCTTGCTGCTCGGATACATCATTGGCGGCTCGTTTATTTTTTCCGAAGAATACGCCAATCACAATGATTTGAGCATTCGCCTGCAAGCGCCGTCGGCGCAGCATCCTTTTGGGACGGACCCGATTGGACGCGATATTATGGCGCGCACCATTTATGGCGGACAAATTTCGCTGGCGATTGGCGTCGCTTCGGTTGCCATCGCGCTCGTCGTCGGCGTGCTGGTCGGCGCGTTCGCGGGCTATTACAGCGGCAAGACGGACAGTATTCTGATGCGTTTCACCGAAGCGGTTTTGAATATCCCCACTCTGTTTCTCTTGATCATCGCGGCGAAATACGCGGGCGACAAGATTCAAAATTTTAATTTGTTCGGGCGCGAATTCAGCGGCAGTTTGGTCGTCATTATTTTGATTATCGGTTTTACGAGTTGGATGTATCTGGCGCGCATCGTGCGTTCCGAATTTTTGTCGCTCAAGGAACGCGAATATGTCACCGCCGCGCGCGCGTTGGGCGTGAAAAATTCGCGCATCATTTTTCGCCACGTGTTGCCCAACACCACCGCGCCGATTATTGTGGCGGCGACGCTGGGCATTGCGACGGCGATTTTGTCGGAAGCGTACATCAGTTTTTTGGGTTTGGGCGTGCGCGCGCCGACGGCGACGTGGGGCAATATGCTTGAAGACGCGACGCGTTATATCGAAAGCGCGCCGCACATCTGGTTTTTTCCGGGCTTGATGATTTTGATTACGGTGCTGGCGATCAATTTTTTGGGCGACGGTTTACGCGATGCGCTCGACCCGCGCACGCTGGCAAAATGAAAACGACCCAAACTCGCTCGCCGCCCTGAGCGAGTTTTTTTTCGCCAACCCAAAGGTAAAAAACTGTGAGATTCGAGGAGCCGCCGAGTATGACCAAATTTCGTTACGATGATTTGACGTGGTTGGAAGTGCGCGACGCTGTCGCCGCGCACAAAGCCATTCTCATTCCAATCGGTTCGATTGAAGACCATGGACCCCATTTGCCGTTGAATACGGACAATGTGATTGTCGAAGCGGTGTGTTTTGAAGCGGCGCGCCGCGCGCCGGAGGAAATGCTTGCGCTGCCCGTTTTGCCCGTCGGCTTTGAAGACCATCACATGGATTTTCCCGGCTCGCTCACGTCTTCGATGGAGACGCTGTTGTCGTTTTTCGCGGACGCGGCGATTAGCGTGGCGCGGCACGGTTTCACGCACATCATGTTGGTCAACGGACACGGCTCGAATTCGTCATTGGTGGAATTGGCGGCGCGCAAAGCGGTCTTGCAGACCGGGGCGATTGTCGGCGCGATGGCGGGCAATGCGGCGGTGGACGATGTATTGATTCGCGATTTGATTGCGGCAGAGCGCAAATCGGAACACGGCGGCATCGGTCACGCTTGCGAATTTGAAACGGCGCTGATGCTGTACTTGCGGCCCGATTTGGTGCAGATGGACAAGGCGGCGCGCGAGATGGGCGTGCCGGATTTGAAATACTTTAATTGGGATCATCCCAAACCCGCCGCGTACGCGTGGATGGATTGGTGGTCGCGTTTTTCCAAAACGGGCGTCGCCGGCGACCCGACTGTCGCCACGCGCGAATTTGGCGAGCGGATGTTTCATGCCACCGTCGAGCGTTTGGTCGAACTGATGCGCGAGTTCAAACAAATTCCCATCAAACCGCGCCGCGATTTGCACTAGCGCGAACGCCTGTTTGAGACCGGACAGGTTTTTTCGCGTCAAAATTTTTTACGCGACCGTTTGCGCGGTTTCGCGCAAAAGCGCTTGCGCCGTCGCGCGCAAATCCAGCGCCAGCGCGTTGAGCGCGTGCGGTTTGTATTGAATGTGCCGCAAACCGGCAATGTCAAACGGAATGTCCTGCGTTTCTTGCACCAGCAGGATGACCTTTTTGCCGAGCGCGTGCGCGTAACCGATTTCGTAAAATACGTTCGGGTTTTTGCCCGAAGTGTCCGCGACGATAAATTGCGCGCGCGCGATTTGCGTGAAAATGACCTCGACGATGCGTTCGACCGTGTGCGCGTCTTTGGCGTGTTCCACGCGGCAGTTCAGCTGTTCGAGCGTCGGTTTGACGGTGCGTTCATAGACGGCGAAATGCTCTTCGCGGAATGGCATCAACACAAAGACGAACGGTTTGGTCTGATGGTGGCGCATTTGCAGCTGGTGTTTGCTGAGCAAAAAGCGCAACCGGTCCAAGTCGGGACCCACGTCTTGATAGAAACTGCGCGTGCCTTCGATGCGGCGCGTCAGGTCAACGACAAAATCGAGCTCTTGGCGCGTTTCGTACGTATCGAGCAGCGCGCGGTAAAACGCAAATTCGTCGCCGCTGCGTTTGCCCAACACGATGGGCATCCCGCGCAGAACCGTATCGCGCTGTTCGCCGGTCAGCCCCCGCGCCAAAATTTGCGCGAGAACCGAGAGGATGCTCTGGACATGTTCGAGCTCAGATAAAGTGTTGTGCATACTTGAGACGATCCTCTTCGATTTGTTTGAGCAGCGTCAACTTGTCGCGCACATTTTGTACGCCGATGAGTTCCAACAAGCGCCGCCGTTTCGGATTTTCCAATGTGTCGCGCAGCCATTCTTGGTACGCGCGCAGCTGCCCGTTCAAATCTTGCAAGACGTACAGATCCGGACGCGCCAAGTTCGCGTCTTCTAATTTATAGTCGCCCGTCGTCATGAGCTGCGAAAGCTGCGCCGACGGCAAGGCGAGCAGATTATTGAGCGCCGGCAGCTGCTGTTCGAGCGGTAGACCGAGCAGGGACAGCGTTTGCACATAAACCGACGGTTCGGCGCGCGCGCCGTCTCGTTCGCTTGCCAGCAATTCGCCCAGCACATGCTCGACGATATCGCGGCTCTCGAAATCCGCCGTCAGGTATTCGGTCTCGATTGTGATCGTGTGGATAAAGCCGCGGCGCAAAAGTTCGACGGTTACGTCAAAACGCTTGCGTAAAAATGGCGTTGAACGCGCGGGCGTTTCCGGCGCGTCCGCCAGCCCCATCATCCGCACCGGAATGGTTTGCTGCCAACTACATATAATTTGATTGCCGTTCGCTTGGTGTTTCAACAAGGCGTGCCGTCCGAGCCAGCGCGCGAGCGTATCCGGCGCAAAGGGCGCGTGAACCGGAATGACGAGGCGGAAATATGCCTTGCGGCGTTTGAACGCGAATGTGGCGGCAAAATAGCCCAAAGCCGCAAATGTCATGCCTGTCGCAGCCATTTCGACAAAACCGAGCCCTTGCGCGGCGGCGACGAGCATCCCAAGCCCCGTGATAAAAAGGATGGCGACGGTTTTGAACGCGTTCACCAGATTTTTGGCGTTGCGCTCGATTTCGAGATTCGCTTGCGACGCATCCAACGCTTGCCGCGCAATCCGCAGTTGTTCCGCCAGCAGACTGCTTTCGAGCATTTGCGCGAGTTCGCTGGACATGATTTGGATCTCTTCAATATCTTCGTCAAATTGCGAATGAGAACGCCGCGTTTCGTCGTCAATTTTGCCAATCAAATAGGGCGGCTGCCAAAGCGTATCTTCGACGCTGCGGATGGTCGGATAGCCAAAAACTTTGATGGGTTCGTCAAACGTCGCGATTTTGGCGGCAAAGGTTTGCGTGTTGCGCGTGACGCGCAGTTGGTGGCTGACTTTTTGGATGACGGGGAGCTTGATGTTAACATACATCAGATACCGCTTCATCTGGGTCAGAGTTTCGAGCTGTTCCGCGACATTGCCTTGCAGCGCGGCGACGAGGCGGCGGCGCAGCGGCGTAATGTGGTCGCGCGCTTGGCGCAGCGTCAGCGTCACCGAGTCCAAAGTGCGCGCATACAAGACGAGCGCGCAGTATTTGTAAATCACGCTGTCGTGCGTAGCCCATTCATCCGGCGTAAATTCCGTCGCATAGAAAAGCGCATTGTTGCCGGTTTCGCTGGTGACCGCAATGGCGTCGCCAACGAACGGTTTGACGTCAATCTGCAGCGCCGGAATGGAAAAACCGACGCGCATTTCATCGGCGCAGCGTTCATTCAAAAAAATCGCGGTCACTTGATTTTGCTGCAAAAACGCGTGCGCCGCTTGCTCCACCGGCGGCTCGACAGTTGTGACTTGGAATTGTTGAAATGGCGCAATGCCCGCGCTGAGGATCGCTAATTTGCTGCGCGCGGAATCTGGAAGCGCAGCATAGAGCAGGGCGCTGACGCTGTGCACCAAATCCGGCACGAGGTCGTTCAATAACGCATTCAGCGCCAGACCGGGAATCGGCGCAATCGTTAGAACGTGTTGGCAAAAACCGCGCTGATTGATTTTGCCGGGCAGCGGAAAAAAGGCGACGGCGCGAAAATCGCGACTGTATTGATATGTCGTTTGGAACGTAACGGCATCACGCTCCATCTCGATATTGGCGACTTGGCGCGGCGCCAACGCGCGCAAGCGTTTTTCGATTTCAAACAACATATTTTCCGCGAGGGGAACCCAGTGGTAGACGGAAATCCGTAACATAGCGTTTCAAAAAATTGCAAAAACTAACTTGATTTTTTAACTTTTGCTTCCTTCCTCAAAGTATAGCCATCATTTTACACGCAACGCTATAGTACTCGAGTACTTTCTTTACTATCCGAAATATAGATACTTTACATAATAATACATTATTTCGTAGTTGGGGCATGACAGAACGCTGTATGTAGCGATTGGATTCATTTGGCGTTCCTTTGCTGTAATTTTTCCCTTTGTATTTCAATCCGCCGATTTTTTTTGATTGGCAAAAGCAGTGATTTAATTGCAATATGGATCTGACGATTGTAATCGTGTCTTTTCAGGTTCAAGCCATGCTCGAACGCTGTCTTGAATCGCTGGCGCGCGCGTGCCGCGAGCTCGCGGCGCAAATCATTGTGATTGATAACGCTTCGACCGACCAATCCGTCCGCATGGTGCGCGAACGATTTCCCGCCGTAGAATTGATTGAAAATAGCGCGAACTTTGGTTTTGCGCGCGCCAATAATCAAGGTTTAGAACGCGCGCAAGGCAGATACTGGCTGCTCCTCAATCCCGATACCGAAATTTTGGCGCAAGACGCCGACGCGCTGCGCGTTATGGTATCGTTCATGGAAACGCATCCGCGCGCCGGCGCCTGCGGCCCAAGTTTGTTTTACGCGGACGGCGCGCGTCAACATTCCGCGTTTCATTTTCCGGGTTTGGCGCAAATTTATATGGATTTGTTTCCCGTTCATTGGCGTTTGCGCGAATCGCGCTGGAACGGACGCTATCCTTTTTCTCAATACGAACGCGGCGCGCCGTTTGAAATTGACCATCCGCTCGGCGCGGCGCTGCTCGTGCGCGCGAAAACGGCGCGGCAGGTCGGGCTTTTGGACGAAAAATTTTTTATTTATGCCGAAGAAGTGGATTGGTGTATGCGAATTCGGCGCGCGGGCTGGCAGATTTGGTGCGTGCCGCAAGCCAGAATCGTCCATCACGAAGCGCACAGCACACGCCAATTCCGCGACAAGATGTTTGTCGAGCTGTGGAAAGCGCGTTTTACGCTCTTTGCCAAGCATCATGGGCGTTTGTGGAATCGGAGCGCGCGGGCTTTGACGCGGGCAGGGATGCGGCGCGCAGCGCGCGTGGCGCGGCAAAAAGCGTCGCGCGGCGAAATCGCCGACGCCGAGCTGCAAAAACAGTTGGCGGCGTACAAAGCGGTCATTGCGCTCAGCCGCGCGCCGTTCGGATGAAAATATGCTGTCTGTCGTAGTCTTGACGCTGAACGAAGCGAAACACATTCGCGCGTGTCTGGAATCCGTTCAATCGTTTGCGGACGAGCTGCTCGTGTTGGATTCCGGCAGCGCGGACGAAACGGTTGCGTTGGCGCAAGCGGCGGGCGCGCGCGTGGCGACGCGCGCGTTTGACAATTACGCCGCGCAGCGCAATGCCGCGTTAGAATTGGCGCGCGGCGATTGGATTTTTTTCATTGACGCTGACGAACGGGCGAGCGCGGCATTGGGGAACGAAATACGCGCGTGTATTTCGCATAGCGAAAACGCTATGACCGAAAAAGTTCTATTTTGGGTCCCGCGTCAGAATTACATCTTTGGCAAATGGATTCAGCACACCGGTTGGGCGCCGGATTATCAGCCGCGCGTTCTGAAAAAGGGCAGGGCGCGCTTGGACACGACGCGCCCCGTGCATGAATTGGTCATCGCCGACGGCAAACAGGGGTATCTCGAAACGCGTTTGGTGCATTACAACTATGAAACGCTGGCGCAATTTCGGCGCAAGCAAAAACGCTATACGCAATTTGAAGCGCAAATGATGGCGGCGGAAGGGATTCGCCCGCGCTGGCGGAGTTACCCAAGTATGCCGATGCGCGAATTTTACCGCCGTTTCATTGTTTTGGCGGGTTATCGCGATGGTTTACACGGTTTGGGGTTGAGTTTCTTGATGGCGTATTACGCGTTCTGGCGGCAGGTTTGGGCGGGCGAATTGGCGCGCGCCAAACCCAAAGCGAAGAGCTGAAAGGTTTTTACGTCCAAAAACCTGTCACGCGTCGTCGTCCTCGTCCGCTTCGACGGCGGCGGGCGGTTCGTCGTCGCGCGCTTCCCAAACCGGCAGCGGTTCTTTGCGTCCGCGCACGCGCACTGGCGTCAAGGCGCGCAAAGTAATGCCTTGTACGGCGGTCCCGGCGGTGACGCTGTCCGCCAAAATTTGATTGTTGTTGGCAAACGCGCTGATGCGCGCGGCGACGTTGACCGTATCGCCGACGAGCGTATATTCCCCTTTGCCCAGCGCGCTGACGTTGCCCAAAACCGCCCAGCCGGTGGCAATGCCAATGCCAAAATTCAATTTTTCTTCGGTCGCGCGCGTTTGCTGATAACGCATCAGACTGCGCTGAATTTGAATCGCCGTACGCAGCGCCCGCGCGCAGTGATCGGCTTGGTCGAGCGGCGCGTTCCAAATCGCAATCAACGCGTCGCCCATCGGTTTGGAAACGGCGCCGCCTTCCGCTTGAATCGGTTGCAGCGCAATTTCGATATAGCGATTCACCAATTGCAAAACGGTTTCGGGCGCCGTTTCATCCGACAAGGTCGCAAAGCCGCGCAAATCCGCGTACAACACGGTCACGATGCGGCGCGCGCCCGTGAGCGGCAGTTCGCCCCGGTCTATCGCGTCCACCACGCGCCCCACGCTTTCCGCCGGCACATAGCGGCGAAACAGCAGCGTCAAAAAGCGGCGGCGGCGTTCTTCAAACAAATAGCGGAACGTCGTAATGCTCAAGGCGGTAATGAGCAGCGCGAGCGCGGGATATAAAATTTGAATGACCACGCCGCGATTGAACGCTTCGAATGTAAAAAGCAGCAGCCCCAAAAGATACACCAGCGTCAACGCAATCGCATATAACGGACGCAAATGCGGCAGGGTCAAACCGGCGAGCAGCGCAATCGCCAGCGTCAACGCCAATTGTCCCAGCGCGCCCTGCATCTGCAAAGTATTGGGCGGCGTATTGAGCAGCATACTCGCAAGATTCGCTTGCAATTGAATGTCGTTCGCTTTGGCGCCGTCCAAATTGAGCGGGATGGCATAAGTCTGACTCTCGACGCTGCCGGCGCCGCCGATAAATACGAGTTTGTCGCGAAACGTGGACGCCGGCACGATGCCGCGAAAAACATCCACATACGAATAGGTGGCGATGCCTGCGCTGGGGCTGGTAAAATTCAACAGCGTCCTGCCGTACTCGTCCACCGGAATTTGGCGCGCGCCAACGCGCACTGTGCGCGCCGGTAAATCATATTCAACGTTTTTTACGCCCAACGCCTGCGCCGCTGCCGCGAGCCCCAATGCCGGATACTGGATTCCATTCGATTGAATCGCGGTGGCGACGCGGCGGACAATGCCATCCTCATCCGGTATGATGGCGCGATGTCCGATGGCGCTGGCGACTTGGCGCAGAATTTCGTCAGGCAGAATGACTATATCGTATGTCGGCAGCGTTTCCGGTTCGAGCGGGTACGCCGCCGCCGGAACGCCGTTCGTCGCGAGCAGCACGTTGCCGCTTTTTTGCATCGCCATTGCCAGGGCGGCATCGTCCGGCGAAGGTTGTGGAAATAAAAGGTCGAACGCGATGAGACGCGGCGGTTCCGCTTGCAAGCGGTCCAGCAGGGCGGCGTGGACGGCGCGGGGCCACGGATACGTTCCGATTTCGTCCAGACTTTTGCTGTCAATGACGATAATGGCGACGTTGGGATTGGCGGCAACGGGATGATACAAAAAATCCGTCGCCAACTGATTTAGCGGAGCGAGAAGATTTGTAAAGAGGATGAGATAGACGAAAAAGCAAACCCCGAGCGCAATCGCGGCGCCTGCCTGCAGCCGAAAACGCACGCGCGCATCGTTCAGGGGCGGCGGCAAGCGCGTGACAAGGTTTGCGAAAAAACGGTCAAGACGCCGGAGCGAGAGAGAGACACCGTTCATGAGTCCCGAAAGGGAGCGGCTCGATTTTTTGGGTAACTTTCGTTTGGCGTACTGGGCGGATTGGAGCGAATTTTGCTTTATTCCGCGTAACTAAAGTCGCTTAACGTTCATAATCGCGAATCTGCGCGAATCTGTGCGAATCCAATCAAAATTAGCGTAGATTCGCGTAGCTTCGCGGTTTCGAGGCGATTGATTCTTTTGATTCTGTTAGTCAACTTTGGTGAAACGGAATAGGGTATCAGCGCTGAGGCAATGGCTGTCCTTGCTCAATCCATTCCGCGATGCGCGGATAACCGCGTTCAATCAACGCCGCAAGCTCATCGGCGCAAGTTTCGTACGTCTGAAGCGAGCGGCCGTACGGGTCCGCAATGTCATATTCCAAGCCGGTCAATTCGCTAAACAGATGAATTTTGCGGCGCGCGTCCGGGAATTCGGCGCCAAGCGCGTCGCGATGACTGCGCGTCATGACCAGAATCAACGCGGCGTCGCGCATCAATTCGGGCGAGACCGTCCGCGCGGCATGGCTCTCTAGCGACAAGTCGCGCGCCTGCATCGTCAGCTGCGCGTTGCTCGAAGCGGGCGCGCCATTGACGCACCACGTTCCGGCGGACTCGATACGATAACGTTCCCCGTCGCCTTGCCGTTCGGCATACGCGCCCAAGAGCGCGGCAGCCATCGGCGAACGGCAGATATTGCCGGTGCATACAATCAAGAGCAGCGGTTTTTTCATTCGGTATCAATCAACAGATATTCCAATTCCTGAATCCGCACAATTTCCTCGTCGGTCATGTCCTCGTCGTTCAACGCCAATAGTTCGAGCAACTCATCGTCATATTGCTCGAATTCTGTCGGCGTCAGTTTGGGGCGGTCCGCGCCCAGTTCGCGATGCCGTTTTTCGTATGCGCGATATTCGATCGAAGTTGCAGGTTTGGTTTTTGCTTGGGATGATTTCCGCGTCGCCATATCGAGAAAAATTATACCATTGCTCTTGGCCTGTCGCAATGGGACAATGAACGCATTTTCAAAAATAAAACGTTCCGAAATTCGTCGGCTTTCGTCGGCGAATTCGGAACGTTTTTTCGTACGCGGATAGCGAATTTGTTAATTGACGTGCGTGAGCGATGGCGACAATGATAATTCGCGCTCGTGCCCGTTCAACTCGGGCAGCGTGGCTTTGGGTTCCAGCGCCGCGTTCCACACCTCTTGAACGCGTTCTACCAAAACGAACGTCATATCGTTGCGAATCTCGTCCGGCAGCTCTTCTAAATCGCGTTCGTTGCGATTCGGCAGAATCACCGTGTCCAAACCCGCACGATGCGCCGCCAATACTTTTTCTTTGATGCCGCCGACGGGCAGCACGCGGCCCCGCAGCGTGATTTCGCCTGTCATGGCGATATTGTCTTTGACGCGGCGGTTCGTGAACAGCGACGCGAGCGCGGTTGCCATTGCCACGCCGGCGCTGGGGCCATCTTTGCGCGTCGCGCCTTCGGGAACGTGCAAATGCACATCGCTCTTTTCGATGGTTTCCGGGTCAATGCCCAAGTCGGCGGATTTGCTGCGTACGTACGAGTACGCCGCTTGCGCCGATTCGCGCATCACGTCGCCCAATTGACCGGTGACGAGAAAACCTTTGCCGCCGGGCATTCGCGTCGCTTCGATGAACAGAATGTCGCCGCCGACCGGCGTCCAAGCCAAACCCGTCGCCACGCCGGGCGTTTCGGTGCGTTCGCGCACTTCATTGTAAAAGCGCGCCTTGCCCAACAGCTCGCGCGTCAGCGCGGCGGTCACGCGAAACGGCGTCGCTTCGCCTTCCGCGATTTTGGTCGCCAATTTGCGGACCACGCGTCCGATTTCGCGTTCGAGATTCCGCACGCCCGCTTCGCGCGTGTAATCGCGAATAATGACGCGCAGCGCTTCATCGTCGAACGTCGCCTCTTCCGGTTTGAGCCCGTTCTCGGTCATTTGGCGCGGAACCAGATAACCCTTGGCGATTTGGGTCTTTTCGTAATCGGTGTAACCCGACAACGTTAAAATTTCCATGCGGTCGCGCAGCGGACCGGAAACCGTTTCCAGCGTGTTTGCCGTGCAAATGAAAATCACTTGCGACAAATCAAAATCCACGTCGAGATAATGGTCGCGGAACGTTTTATTTTGCGCCGGGTCCAACACTTCAAGCAGCGCCGACGAAGGATCGCCGCGATAATCCGCGCCCACTTTGTCCACCTCATCCAGCATAATGACCGGATTTTTGGTCTCGGCGCGCTTGATGGATTGCATCAAACGCCCCGGCATTGCGCCGATGTAGGTGCGGCGATGACCGCGAATTTCCGCCTCGTCGTGCATTCCGCCGAGCGACATGCGAATAAATTTACGTCCCAGCGCGCGCGCCACCGATTGCCCCAGCGAAGTTTTGCCGACGCCGGGCGGACCCACGAGCGTCAGAATCGAGCCGCGATAGGTGTGCGCTTCCTCTGAATCGCCGCCGCGTTCCGCGCGCAACTTGCGCACCGCCAGATATTCCAGAATGCGCGCTTTGATTTCTTGCAGGTCGTAATGGTCTTGGTCCAAAATGCGGCGCGCGTTCGGAATGTCCAGATTGTCTGCGGTCGTTTTGTTCCACGGCAATTCTACGAGCCAGTCGAGATACGTTTTGATGACGTGGTATTCGGCGGCGGCGGGCGGCATCGTCTTCATGCGCTCCAATTCGCGCCGCGCCTCTTTTTCCGCTTCGGCGCTCATGCCCGCTTCCGCAATCTTTTTCTCGTACTCTTTGATTTCCGCTTCTTGCTCGCTGCCTTCGCCGAGTTCTTTTTGAATCTGCTTCATCTGCTCGCGCAGAATGTATTCGCGTTGATTCTTTTCAATCTCGGCTTGCGCCTGACCCGAAATCTTTTTGCCGAGTTCCAGCACGTCCACTTCTTTGGCGAGCAGCGCGTCGAGTTTGACGAGTTTCGCTTGAATGTCGTCGAGCTCCAACAGCGCTTGCGCGTCTTGCAGGTCAATCCGCAAACTCGTCGCAATCATGTACGCCAATTGGCGCGGGTCTTCGACGTTCAGCGCCGCCATCAACAATTCTTCCGGCAGCGTCTGCGACAAATTCACCAGCTTGCGAAACAACTCGACTGTGTTACGCATCAACGCTTCGACCTGCACGTCTTTGTTGATCGCTTCGGGCGCGAGTTCGATTTTCGCTTTGAGGTAGGGTTCGAGCGCGGAAAACTCTTTGACCCGAATGCGTTCGACGCCTTGTACGATCAAGCGCACCGTGCCGTCCGGCGCGCGCAGCATCCGATGAATAATCGCCGCCGTACCGATTTCGTACAAATCGTCGGGGCCCGCGTCTTCAAATTTATCGGTCTTGATGGTTACCAAACCAATCAAGCGATTCGGCTCTTTGACGACGTCGTCCACCAAACGCAGCGAGCGCGCTTGGCCCACGTTCAACGGCAAAACGGTCAACGGGTAGACGACCACGCCCTTGAGCGGCAGAATGGGTAATTCTTCCGGAATGATTGGCGTGTTTTCATTCGCGGTTTCGTTTTCTTGAGCTTTGGATTCCGGTTCGTTCTTTTTGAAAATAGGCATCTGTTTTCACCTCATTGCGTCAATCTATCAAGGCATGTTTGGATAGGTCTGCGATTTTTTGAGCTTGCACCGCAATCGTGCGCGTTTCCGTTCGCGCTTTGGGCAGCGTAATCGTGAGAAACCCGTTTTGATAATCGGCGGCAATCTCATCCAGAGCGTATTGCCCCGGCAAATAAACCTCGCTGGCAAATTCGCCGTATTGAACTTCGAGACAGTGCGCGGCGGCGCGGCGCTGATGGTCCACACGCGCGCCGGTGACGCGCAAAATTTTGTCGCTGAATTCGACTTGGATCTCTTCCGGGTCCATGCCCGCGATTTCGACGAGGACGACGACGGCGTTCTCGGTTTCATAGACATCCGTCGGCGGACGCCAAATGGACGCCGGTTGTCCGCCATCGGGCAGGAGGAGCGAGTTCAACATCCGGTCCATGCTTCGGGTAAATCCGATAAATTCTTGTAACGAATGTAATGAATGTAGCGAAGGTGACGAATCTTTAGCGCGCGCCATGCTTGACTCCAAACTTGATAATCGTCTAGCAACTTTATTTAGTCTCGATTTTACAGCGATATAGCGTAGGTGCGCCCGCGCGGCGAATTCTTACCTCGCATTTTGCGATTCGAGACATAGGTCTTTCGAGTCTATGCTCTGGTCCTATGTTTTATTACGGATTTACCGCCAAGCGGTGTCAGGCGCGCGTAGGTTTGGCTGGTTCGGGCAGCGCGTTTTCGACGACACGCACGCCAATTTCCGCGCAAAATTGTCCAAATTGGTAGGTTTTTTGAGAAAAATTGCACAAAAGTATTGACGAGTGAGTACTAACATCGTATAATGTTCGAGAGACGGCTCGCCCTGTCTCAATTTTGTTGCCATTCGGCATCGGGGCGAGCTGTAATTATGTCAAGCCGCAGCAGATTCGGATGTCACGTCAGGATAGGCGTACGCAAAAATCGGCTAGGTAGGTGATGGGAATGTCAAAACAAGTTACGCGCAGTACCCAAGGGCGAGTTTCTTCAAAAACGAGCCGCACGCGCAGCGGCAACGGTAACGGGCATCATAAATCAAGCGCCGGCGTCCGTCGGGAAGCCGTCGTTGTGACCAGTCAGACGACCAAACCGCTGCCCGCGCAAGCCGCCGCGCGCGCGCTGGTGCAGCAATTGTTGGAAAAGGGCAAAGCGCAGGGTTGGTTGTCCCAAGAACAAATCATGACCGCGCTGCCCGAAGCCGAATCCAACATGGAACAGTTGGAAGAAATTTATATCATTCTTTTTGAAGAAGGCATTCAACTGGTTGATTCAAATCAAGAGGACGCCGCCAAGCCGGAACAAATCGAAGAACCCGCGCAGGTGGACCTGAATGAAATCGGCATTGACGATACCGTTTCGCTGTATCTCAAAGAAATTTCGCGCATCCCGCTTTTGCGCGCCGAGCAAGAGGTCGAGTACGCCAAAGCGATGGAGACGGGCAAGCGCGCGCGCCAACAGTTGATTCGTCCGACGGGCGTCACGGCGAGCGAACGCGCCAAACTGGAAACCAAAGTGCGCGAAGGCGAACTCGCGCGCCAAAAACTCATCAAAGCCAACTTTCGGCTCGTCGTTTCGATTGCCAAAAAATATATCGGGCGCGGCGTTTCGTTTTTGGACTTGATTCAAGAAGGCAATATCGGGCTCATTCGCGCGGTCGAAAAGTTCGATTACAAACGCGGTTTCAAATTTTCGACCTATGCGACGTGGTGGATTCGGCAAGCTATCACGCGTGCGATCGCCGACCAGGGGCGCACGATTCGCGTGCCGGTGCACATGTGCGAGCGCATCAATAAATTGACGCGCGTCTCGCGCCAATTGGTGCAGGAACTGGGCCGCGAACCGACGCCGGACGAAATCGCCAAAGAGCTCGGTACGACGCCGAAAAAAGTGGAACGCATCATCAAAATTTCGCAGCGGCCGTTGTCGCTCGAAATGCCGGTGGGCGAAGAGCAGGATTCGCATCTCGGCGATTTTATTCCTGACGAATCCACGCTCGGCCCGACCGACGCGGCGTCGCATCAACTCTTGCGCGAACAGATGGAAGAAATTCTCACCTCACTCTCGCCGCGTGAAGGGCGCGTGCTGCAATTGCGTTTCGGTCTCAAAGACGGCAAGAGTCACACGCTCGAAGAAGTCGGCAAAAAATTCGGCGTCACGCGCGAACGCATTCGCCAAATCGAAGCCAAAGCGCTGCGTAAATTGCGCCATCCTTCGCGCTCGCGCAAATTGCGCGATTATTTGGAATAAAGGATCGAACAAGAGAGGCAAGCCAAACGGCTTGCCTCTTTTTTGTGCGCGCGTTTTTACGCCGCGCTTTTTGGATTCGGGGCAAACGTCCGCTGGGGCAAGGTCGCGAGACCCCAAGCGTTCGGCGATGTAAGCATCGCAACGCTTGAGGTCTCGGTCCTAATTGTCCGCGCGGAATTGTTGCGCCCTGTAAAAAATATGGTAGAATCCGCAACCGTTATGCGCGCGAGAGATTCAGCTTGATTGCGCGCGTATTTTACGCAAACGCACTGTCGCGCCGCGTCCAAGTTGTGGCGCGGCGTGACTTTTTTTTGCATATATTTCATGACGATGCGAATCGCTGACCGATTCGCGTCTTTTGAAAGGAGCGAGCGAATGGATTATTCGACTTGGCTTTGGGTGGTTCCCATTTCCGGAATTTTAGCCGTTCTGTTTGTCGTGTATTTGGCGTGGGACGTTTTGCGCCGCGACGAGGGGACCGCCGAAATGAAGGCGGTTGCGGCGACGATTTATGAGGGCGCGATTGCGTTCATTCGCCGCCAATATGTGACGATTGCGGCGCTGGCGGTTATTGTCGCCATTATCATCGGCGTCCTCGTCTCGACCGAACAAGTGACCGAGACCAATATCAAAGGCATTAATTTGGGTTGGATGACCGCCGTGGCGTTTCTCGTCGGCGCGGCGGCGAGCGCGTTGAGCGGCATTATCGGCATGTATGTCGCGGTGCGCTCGAATGTGCGCGTGGCGAGCGCGGCGCGCTCTGGCGTCGCCCAAGCGTTGAACGTGGCGCTGCGCGGCGGCGCGGTCAGCGGCTTTTTGGTCGTCGGGCTTTCGCTGATTGGCGTGGCGACGATGTTTGTGCTGTACGGCGGTTTGGAACATCCCGAAATCGCGCCGTACTTGATTGTGGGCATGGGCTTTGGCGCGAGTTTTGTCGCCTTGTTCGCGCAGCTCGGCGGCGGCATTTATACCAAAGCGGCGGATGTGGGCGCGGACCTCGTGGGCAAAGTCGAAGCGGGCATTCCCGAAGACGACCCGCGCAATGCCGCCGTTGTCGCGGATTTGGTGGGCGACAATGTGGGCGACTGCGCGGGACGCGGCGCGGACTTGTTTGAATCCACTGTCGCCGAAAATATCGGCGCCATGATTTTGGGCGTCGCCATCGCGGCGGTGAGCGGCAATCCGATTTGGATTTTCTTTCCGCTCATCATTCGCTCGTTCGGTCTGATTATTTCGATTGTGGGCGTAGTGGCGACGACGAGTTTTCCCGGCATTAAATACAAGCAAGGCGAAGAGCCGACGAACGCGTTGTATCGCGGTTTCGCCGTCGCGGTCATTCTGTCCGCCATCGTTTTGGCGCTCGTCACGTATCCGCTGCTTGGCAGTTGGTGGTTTGTGTTCGCGGGCTTGATTGGTCTGCTCAACAGCGTCGCGTTTGTTATTATCACCATGTATTACACCGAAGGGCGTTTTCGACCGGTGCGCGATATTGTGCAGGCGAGTTTGCGCGGCACGGGACCCAACATCATTACCGGTTTTGCGGTCGGTTTGGAAAATACCGCGCTGCCTGTGATTTCGGTGGGCATTGCGTTGATTGGCGCGTACTGGTGCGGCACGCAAGCGGCAGCGCAGTTGAATTTGGAACCGTATGTCGCGGGCGTGTATGCGACGGCGGTGGCGACGATGGGCATGTTGATGACCGCCGCGTATATTTTGGCGATGGATACGTTCGGGCCGATTGTGGACAATGCGGGCGGCATCGTGGAAATGTCCGGCGCGCCCGAAGACGTTCGCAAAGGCACGGACGCGCTTGACGCGGCGGGCAATACGACCAAAGCGCTGACCAAAGGATATGCGATTGGTTCGGCGGCGCTCGCGGCGTTCTTGCTCTTTAGCGCGTACCTCGACAAAGTGGCGTTGGTCAAACAGGTGACGCAAGGCGTCGCGCCCGAATCGGCGGCAGGCAAAGCGATTTTCGCGGCGTCGCATGTCGTCAATCTTGGCAAGGTCGAAGTGTTTGTCGGCGCGATGCTTGGCGCGATGTTGATTTTCCTTTTCAGCGCGTTGGCGATCCGCGCGGTGGGTTCGACGGCGGAAAAAATTATCGAAGAGACGCGGCGTCAATTCCGTGAAGACCCGGGCATCATGGCTGGCACGAGCAAGCCGGATTATGCGCGCGCGGTGGACATTACGGCGCGCGGCGCGCTGCGTTCCATGATTCTGCCGGGCGTGTTGGCGGTCGGCGCGCCGATTCTCATCGGCATCATTTTGCGCTGGGAAGCGGAGGCGGGTTTGCTGATGGTCGGCACGATTGCGGGCATTATTCTCGCCACCGTGTTGAACAATTCGGGCGGCGCGTGGGACAATGCGAAAAAATGGATTGAATCCGAAGGCGTGTTGAATCCGGTCACCGGACAGTTGGAAAAGAAAAAGAGCGAAGCGCACAAAGCGTCCGTCGTCGGCGACACGGTGGGCGACCCGTTCAAAGATACGGCGGGACCCTCGATTCACGTGTTAATCAAGCTGCTGGCGACCATTACGCTGGTATTGGCGCCCTTGTTCATCTAGACCGAATTCCTATACGATTTGGGGACAGACCCTTCGGGTTTTCGGAAACCCGAAGGGTCTTTTACCCCAGACCGATTAGGAATTTGCTATAAAACAACGCCGAGGCGGCAATATGCCGCCTCGTTTTTTTGTACAGTGGATTTGTCATTCGCGTTTCTCTGTTTATAATCTTTGCCGATGAAAACGACGGTAGTGATACCGACATTTAACGAAGCGGAGAATCTGCGCGCGCTGACCGACGCGCTGTTTGCTTTGCCCATCGCCGATTTACAGCTGTTGATTGTGGACGACGATTCGCCCGACGGCACCGGCGCGTTGGCGGACCAATTGAGCCGCGAATTTGCGCCGCGCTTGAACGTGCTGCATCGTCCCGCCAAATCGGGTTTGGGCACCGCGTACATTCAAGGTTTTTTGGCGGCGCTGCAAAACGGCGCAGAGTATGTCGTCCAAATGGACGCGGATTTTTCTCACGCGCCCACGTATCTCCCGCAATTTCTCGCGCAGATGGAACAGTACGATGTGGTGATCGGTTCGCGTTATGTGCGCGGCGGTAAATTGGACGAACGCTGGAGTTTCGGGCGCTATCTCTTGAGCTGGTGGGCGAACAGCGTTTATGTGCGTCTGATTCTCGGTTTGCAAGTGCATGACGCCACCGCCGGTTTCAAAATGTGGCGGCGCGCGGCGTTGGAAAAAATCAATCTCGCCCAAGTGCGCGCCAACGGTTATATTTTCCAAGTCGAAATGGCGTACTTGGCGGAACAGAACGGTTTGCGGATTTTGGAATATCCGATTTATTTTGAAGACCGCCGCATCGGTCAATCCAAAATGTCCATGCGCGTGAAATGGGAAGCCGCTTCGCGCGTCTGGGAAATCCGTTCCCGCTACGGGCGCATGCAAAATCGCTCCGCGTACGTTACGCAGCAATTTCCCGTCACAAAATGAAACGCAGTTCAAAACGGTTTGACGCGGCGGCGCTCGTTTTTTTCCTGCTGCTGGCGCTCGTATTTTTCGCGCCCGTGTTGTTTGGCAATCAAACGCTCGTGCCGTTTGATAATCTCTATCGCTTTCCGCCGTGGCGCGCGTTCGCCGCGCAGAACGGCGTGACGCAGGCGTACAATCCTCTGCTCGACGACCTCATTCTCGAAAATTACGCGTGGAAAAATTTTATCAATGAATCGCTGCGCGCGGGCGAACTGCCGCTGTGGAATCCGTATATTCTCGCGGGGCAGCCGTTTCTCGCGGCGGGTCAAAACGCGGCGCTGTATCCCTTTGGCGTTCTCTTTGCGCTCTTGCCGTTGACCCAAGCGTACGCGGTCTTTGCCGCGCTGCATTATTGGCTCGCCGCGTGCGCCATGTATTTTCTCGCGCGCGTCTTGCGTTTGCGTCCGTTCGCCGCGACGGTGAGCGGAATTATTTTCGCGTTCGGCGGTTTCATGGTCGTCAGCGTCGTCTTTCCGATGGTGGTGAGCGCGGCGGCGTGGCTGCCCGCGATTTTGGCGTTCGCGGAATTGACGCTGCGGGAGGAATTCAAACGGACGGCGATTGCGCGCGCCGCCCAAGATGACGGCGTTCCCGCGTATTCGTTTGCGCGGCAATTGTTTTTCGCCCTGTGCGCGGGCGCGCTCGTCGGCGTGCAATTTCTCGCGGGGCATGTCGAAGTTTCGTATTACATTTTGCTCGTCCTCGCGTTTTACGCGGCGTGGCGCATTTTGGGCGCGAACGTTTCGCGGCGCGCGCGAACGTTGCATTGGCGCGGCATCGCGCGCGCGGGCGCGTGGGCGTTGGGCATTGCGGCGCTCGGCTGCGCGCTCGCCGCCATTCAGATTTTGCCATTGTATGAATTGGTGCGCTTGAATTTCCGCGAAGGTTCGGTTTCGTACGCCGAGGTCGCGGGCTGGGCGCTGCCGTCGCGCCAAATCCTCACCTTTTTCATTCCCGATTTTTTCGGCAATCCGACGCATCACAATTATTTTGATATTTTCGATTTTACATGGCGCGCCGCGCCGCAAGGCACGATCTTTTGGGGCATAAAAAATTACGTCGAAGCGGGCGCGTATGTGGGCATTCTCGCGCTGGCGTTGGCGGCGGTGGGCAGTTTCAACTCGAAACGCGAAACGCGCAATTCAAAATTCTTTTTTCTCACGCTCGTCGTTCTCGCGCTGCTGTTCATGTTCGGCACGCCGTTGTACGCGATTCTTTTTTACGGTCTGCCGGGCTGGAATCAACTGCACACCGCGTTTCGCTGGATTTTCCCTTGGACGCTGGGCATCGCGTTTTTGGCGGGCTTGGGCGCGCAAGCTATCGCGGACGGCATTTCAAAACGCGCGTTGACTTGGTACGGCGGCGCGCTCGTCGCGCTCGGTTTGCTCGTGTGGTTTGGCGTCGTCTTGGCGTGGGCGCTGCGCGATTCATTTTTACAATTCGCGGACGCGTTCGTCAACGCGTCGGATTTGGCGAAACCCGTTTTTGAAACGGGCAGCGCGTTCTGGTCGTACCAAGCGCGCAATCTCGTTTTGTTCGGCGCGTTCGTTGTATTGGCGGGCATTGTCTTGATCTTGGCGCGCGCGAATTTCAAGGTGAAACGCGTCGCCGTGTGGAAACCGCTCGCGCTGCTCGTCTTGGTTTCGGATTTATTTGTCGCGGGCATGGGTTTTTATCCGCGCGCCGACGCGAAACTCGCGACGTTCGTTCCGCCCGCGCTCGAGTTTTTGCAGCAGGACAAGTCGTTGTATCGCATCGCCACGTACGACGAGCCCGGGCAAAAAGTTTTGAACGCCAACAGCGCGATGCCTTTTCGCCTCCAAGACATTCGCGGCTATGACTCGATTATTGCGAAACAGTACGTCGAATACATGCGCGCGCTCGCGCCGCAGGATGAATTGCTGTACAACCGCATCGCGGCGTTTTACGATTACAAGCCGTTGAGTTCGCCGCTGCTGAATTTGCTCGGCGTGAAATATATCGTCACCACGCGCCCCGTGCCGAATCCCGGTTACGCGCTGGCGTACGACGCCGAAGTAAAAATTTACGAAAATAAAAACGTCTTGCCGCGCGCGTTTTTTGTAAATCAGGCGCGCGTCTTTGCGGACCGCGCCGAGTTGCTGCGCGAACTGCCGAACCTCGACCCGACGCGCGAGGCGTGGTTGGAGACCGCGCCGCCGCCGCTGCCCGCGTCAGATGAGACGTCCAAGACGCCGCCGCAATTTGAAAAATATACGGGCAGCGAAGTCGTTCTCAAAACCAAACTCGCCGCGCCCGCGTATCTGATTTTGGCGGACACTTTTTTTCCGGGTTGGCTCGCGCAAATTGACGGACAGGATACGCCGTTGTATCGCGCGGACGGCAATTTCCGCGCGGTGGTCGTGCCGGCGGGCGAACATACGGTGCGTTTCAAGTATTCGCCGATTTCGTTTCGCGTCGGTTCGGTCTTGACGTTGCTGACCGTGATTGCGGTTTTGCTTGCGCTCGTCGCGTTGGTGTGGCAGCGCTTTGTCCTCCAAGTCGGCGCGGCGGGCGATTCCCAAGTGCGCCGCGTGGCAAAAAATTCCGTCGTGCCGATGGGCGCGTCATTTTTGATTCAGCTCATCAACTTTGCGCTCGCGTTGGTCGTCCTGCGCGTCCTCGGACCCGAAAACAACGGCCGCTATGCGTTCGCGGTGACCGTCTGGTTTTTTCTCAGCGCGATTACGGAATTTGGTTTGGGGATTTTGTCCACGCGCGAAGTGGCGCGCGACCATCGCAAGGCGAATGTGATTTTGACCAATGCGATTCTTTTGCGAATGGGTTTGACGGCGCTTTCGATTGTGTTGTTGGCGGGCGTGATTGCGTTTTACACCTATACCGGCGACATGGACGCGATGACGCTCGGCGCGCTGCTGCTCTTGTGGGTTTCGCTGTTTCCCAGTCATATCGCGGGCGCGCTGGCGGGAATGTTTTACGCGTTTGAAAAATTCGAGTATCCGACGGCAATCGAGATTGCCACCGCGCTGGTCAGCGTCGCGCTGCAAATCGCGGCGCTGCTGGCGGGGTGGGGCATCGTCGGCCTGGCGGGCGTTTCCATTCTCACCAACTTGTTCACGATGGGCGTGATGTGGTATTTGGTGCGGCGTTTGTTATTCAAACCGCATTTTCAGTTTGACCGCCAACTCGCGCGCTGGATGTTTTTTGAAGCGTACCCGTTGATGATGAACAATCTCTTGTCGAATTTATTTTTCAGAATTGACGTCTTTTTGCTCTTGCCGCTGGCGGGCGCGACAATTTTGGGGTATTACAACGCGGCGTACAAATTTGTCAGCGCGCTGAATTTCATCCCGTCAAAATTTACGCTCGCGCTGTTTCCGATGTTGTCGCGCCTTTCGATCGGTTCGACGGACGCGATGCAGCGCGCGCTGTTGCTTTCAACCAAATTATTGTTGTGGATTGCGCTGCCGATTACGGTGGCGACAACGTTTATCGCCGAGCCGTTGATTTTGTTATTTGCCGGCGCCGCCTATATCCCCGATTCGGCGATTGCGCTGCAATGGCTAATTTGGTTTTTGCCGTTCAGTTTCATCAACAGCGTGGTGCATTACGTTTTGATTGCGTTGAACGAACAGCGTTTTCTCACGCGCGCGTTTTTAATCGGCCTCGGCTTTAATATCGCCGCAAACTTGATTGCGATCCCCGCGCTGTCGTACCGCGGCGCCGCGCTCGTCACGGTCTTGTCCGAACTCGCGCTGCTCGCGCCGTTCTATTACGCGTTACGCAAACACATGCCGCCGCTGCCGATTCTGGACCTGCTCTGGCGTCCCGCCGTCGCCGCTTTTCTGATGGGCATTGTGTTGTATTTTCTCGTACCGCAAAATTTATTTCTCGCGCTCGTCGTCGCGACGTTGGCGTATGGCGCGGCGCTGCCGCTCACCGGCGCGTTGGGCCCCGACGAATGGTTGTTGGCGAGCAAACTGATGCCCAAGCGGTTTGAGGGTTTTATCTTGCGGTGGGCGCGTAAACGCGCGAATTAAAGCGCGCGGACGCGCGGACCTTTTTGGAACGTGGGAAAATCCGAAAGATTTATTTTTTCAAAATAACGGCGCCGATTTACGCTATGCGGCGCGCGGACGCAAAAACGCCTCAACCTCCGCCTCAATCCGTATGCGGTGCAAATGCACTTGGGTCGTCGGCGCTTTGAGGTTGTGCAGGTCAATCCAGCGGTTGAGTTCGGCGGCTTGGACGCGGAATTGTTCGATAATTTTATTTTGCGCGCGCGCGGCATCTTGGGCGTTTGGCGGCGGATGGGCGAGAAAATTTTGCAGCGGCGCGAATAATTTCGCGCGCGCGGCGTCAATCGCCTGACGCGTCTCGATCCAGTCCGGCGCATAGCCCGCGTTCTTGAGCAGATTGTACGCCATTTCCATATCCTCCGGCACGTTCGGGTCGCGCGCCAGATTCAACGGTTTGCCCTGATTTTTCAAATTGTCGAAATCGCCGCGCGCCATCGCTTCGCGGATTTGTTTGTCCACCGCGCTTTCAAAATGGAACGGGTTCAAGCGCGCGCGTTCATTTTCCGTTTCCGGTTTTTCGTTCGTCATGCTTTTATGGTACGACAAAAATGCCGCGCGGGCTGACGCCGCGCGGCATTTTTTGATTCGTCAAGATTTAACCGAAACTGCTTCCGCCGCCGCCGCCGCTCTTGCCGCCGCGCGGTTTGTCCTCGCGCGGTTTGGCGTGGTCCACTTTTAACGTGCGGTTACGCAGCTGCGCGCCGTTGAACATGGCTTGCGCGCGGCGCGCGTCTTCGTCGGTCGCAAATTCCACAAAGCCAAAACCTTTCGAGCGACCCGTTTCGCGGTCCATGATAATGGCGGCGTCGGTCACTTGGCCCGCGGCGGCAAAAAAATCTTTCAGTTCCTCCGAAGTGAGTTGATACGGAAGGTTGCCCACGTACAAACGCGGATGATTGCCGGACATGTGCAAGGTCTCCTTTGAGCGCGGTTCAATTCAAAATCGAACCGGGGTGAATCAGTGAGCCAATACGATGCGGATGAAAATGTAGCAATCTCGTACACTGCGGCGCTGAAGCGCGGTGGCGCTCCTTTCTCCCGGCTGCGGCATCAAACGCCAGCGCGCGATGCCGCAACAACTCACGCTCAAGGGCAAGCCCCCCTAACAAATTCAGCCAGAGTTGACCAAAGGGAAATCATAACGAACCAAACTTGGCGTAAGCGTCATGTCCCAACGGCATGACATGTAAAATATACCATGCGAAAATGCGTATTGTCAACGGGCATTTTTTGGACGGCGCGCAATTTTTTCACCCTGAACCCGCGCCGCCCGATAGGGCGCCGAATTTGCGCATTTCTTAAGGTTCGCTATAATCCCCCCCTTGATGTAAAATTCACCAGCGTCGGAACGAACAAGCGCTGGTATTTTTTTGGGAGTTTGAATGGCTGCGACAGTTTTATTGATTGCAAACGACCCCGCTGTGACCGCAGCGTACGCGGCGGCGTTCAATAAAAAAGAATATGCCGTGTTGACCGCGCACAGCGGCCGTCAAGCGCTAGCGCAAGTTAAAACGCGTTTGCCCGACGTCATTGTGTTGGACGCCACCGCGCCGCGTTTGAGCGTAAAACGTTTGGCGCGCGCGCTGCGCCGCGACTCGAACGCGATTCTGACGCTCCTCGCGCAAAATCCCGCGCGCGTGGACGGCATGGCTCACGCGCAAATTGTTTTGCCGAAAACGGTCACGCCCAAAAAATTGGCGCAGCGCGTGCGCGCGGCGTTGGACAACCGGCCGCCGCGCGAAATGCGCGTCGGCGGCTTGACGCTCAATGTGGAACGCCGCCGCGTTACGCGCGGCAATCGCTCGCACAAATTGACGCCCAAAGAATTCGCGCTGTTGAAATTTTTGATGCAGCGTCCCGGACAAATTGTTTCGCGCGGCACATTGATGCAAGAAATTTGGAACACGGATTATTTGGGCGATACGCGCACGCTGGACGTACACATGCGTTGGCTGCGCGAAAAAATCGAACCGAATCCGAGCGCGCCGACGCTGCTCGTCACCGTGCGCGGCGAAGGATACCGCCTGCAAGACCAAGAAAAATAAAAAAACGCGCCCAACGAATTATTCGTTGGGCGCGTTTGATTTTGTCCGACCTACTTGCGAATGTAAAAGTTTATTCATCCATCCGTTTGCAGCGTTGGGTTGTGGGGCGGCGTTTTTTGGCGCAAGGTTTGCCAGAGGAATCTCGCCAATGCCGCTTGGCGTCTCGCGCGCCACGGCTGCATCAGCAAACGAAAGAGCCACTCGAATCCGCTTTGCTGCATCCACACGGGCGCGCGTCTCACGCGCTGCGCGATGTAATCGAACGCGCCGCCCACGCCCACCGCGATACGAATTTGAGGCAGCCGTTCGCGATTGCGTTGAATCCACAAATCTTGCGCGGGCGCGCCGTACGCGACAAATAAAATTTCCGCCGCGCTGGCGCGGATGCGCGCCGTGATTTCGTTCTCTTCTTCCGGCGCGGGCGAACCTTCGTACATGCCCGCGATCTTTAATTTCGGATAGCGCGTCTGCAGACGCGCGGCGGCGGCTTGCCCGACGCCCGCGCGCCCGCCGAGCAAGAAAATCTTCCAATCGCACAGCACCGCCGCGCTGCAAAGATACCACACAAAATCGGTCCCCGCGACGCGCTCGCGCAAGGGCGTTCCTTGACGCTGCGCCGCGCGCACCAAGTTCGCGCCGTCGGGCAGATTCAGGTCGCTCGCCGCCAGCGTCGCCGCAAAGGCAAGATTTTTTTGCGCGGTCATGATGAATTCGGGATTGACGGTGACAATCTGATGCAGGCGCGGCTCTTGCATCCATTCATCGCATTGCGCCAACGCCTCGCCCATCGTCACATCGTCCACGCGAACGTTCAAAAGCGTAATCGAATTCATTATCGCAGCTCAGCGACTCGCGTCTAGTTCCTTACAACATTTTGTGTTTCTTTTCCGCGGCGGTTACGGCGTCTTCAAAAATTTCGAGCGCCTCTTCGACCAACGGTTTTTGAATCATGAGCGGCGGCGCGATGCGTAAGGTACTGCGTCCGCAGCCGAGCGTGATGAGTCCGTGTTGGAACGCGTACGATACCACTTCTTCGCGCACTTGGCGCGCGGGTTCTTTGGTCGCGGGGTCTTGGACAAACTCGACGCCAATCATCAATCCTTTGCCGCGCACGGCGCCCATCGAAGGATGCCGCACTTGCATTTCCGCCAGCGCGTCCATAATGAATTCGCCCATCGCGGCGGCATTGTCCATCATGCCGTTCTCGACCAAATCGAGCGTCGCCAACGCGGCTTGACTCGCGAGCGGATTGCCGCCGTACGTATTGCCGTGCGCGCCCGCCACCCATTTTTGCATGATGGATTGCCGCGCCGCCATCAAGCCGAGCGGCACGCCCGACGCGATACCTTTGGCGATGCACACAATGTCGGGTTCGACGTTCCAATGTTGAATCGCCCACCATTTGCCCGTGCGTCCGACGCCGGATTGAATTTCGTCCGCAATCAAAAGGATGCCGTGCTTGTCGCACAGGGCGCGCAAGCGCGGGAAAAAGTTTGGCGGCGGCACGACGTATCCGCCTTCGCCCTGAATCGGTTCCACCAATACGGCGGCGACTTCATCGGGCGGCAGGATGCTTTGAAAAATAACGCGCTCGATGTAATCAATCACCGCGTCGCCGTAATCGCCGCCCGCGCGCAGATCCAAGACGGGCCGATACGCGTCGGGAAACGGCACATGCACCACGCCGGGCATTGTCGGAAAAAATCTCTCCTGCTGCACATATTTTGACGCGGTAAAAGAAAGCGAACCCATCGAGCGTCCGTGAAACGCGCCGAGAAAACCGATAAAGCGTTGGCGTTTGGTCGCATAGCGCGCGAGTTTAATCGCGGCTTCGACGGCTTCGGTGCCCGAATTGGCAAAAAAGACGCCGACGTTTTCTTTCATCGGCGCGATTTCATTGATGCGTTCGCCAAGCCGCACCATAGATTCGTGATAATAGTCCGACGAAATGTGCAGAAATTGCTCCGCTTGTTTTTGAATTGCCGCGACGACTTTGGGATGACTGTGCCCCGTCGCGGCGACTGCGATGCCCGCCGCCCAATCAATGTACCGGTTGCGATCCACGTCCCACACTTCGGCGCCGCGTCCGTGCGCCATCACGAATGGATAATCGCGCGGATACGACGGCGAAACGACCTTTTTATCGCGCGCCAACAATTTGCGCGCATTGGGCCCCGGAGGCGGCGTAATGATGCGCGCGCCGCCCGCGCGTTCGCGCGTCCGGGTTTGTCCGTTTGAATGATTTTGTTTTTTCATTTCTGTTCCTTGACTCCTTTGTCATTCTGCCAACCTAAATTTTTTTCTTGAACGCGCCGCGTCAATTCAACGCGCCGCGTCTCACAACCGTTTATCCTTCCAAGCCGACGATGTTGCCGTCCGCGTCCAGATCAATTTCTTCCAACGCGGGCCGCGCGGGCATGCCCGACATGGTGCGAATTTCATGGCACAGCGCAATCACATACCCCGCGCCCGCCGCCAGCCGGACGTCGCGAATGGGAATGTGAAAATTTTTCGGACGCCCTTTGTTTTTTTCTTCCGCCGTCAACGAGAGATGCGTTTTGGCGATGCACACGGGCAAATGACTGAAACCCTGTTCGGTGAATTGCGCGAGTTTGTCGAGCGCGACGTTGGAAAATTCCACCTCTTTGGCGCCGTACAGCTGCGTCGCCACGCGTTCGATTTTATCCGTCAATGGCAGCGCGTCGGCGTACAACAATTTTCCCTGCGACGCTTTGGCGGCGGCGTGCGCGGTGGCTTCGCCCAAACTAATCGCGCCCGCGCCGCCGCGCGCATACGCGTCCGAAGTGTACGTCCCTTCCGCGCCCGCCGCGCGCGCGATTTGTTCCACCCGCGCGATTTCGCGGTCGCTGTCCTGCGCGAAACGATTCACCGCGACCAGAACGGGTATGCCAAAGAGGCGCGCGTTTTCAATGTGCTTGACCAGATTCGCCGCGCCGCGTTCCAGCGCGTGCAAATTTTCTTTGTACAATTCGTCCGGCAGCGGTTTGCCCGCCTGCACTTTGCCGACGCCGCCGTGCATTTTTAACGCGCGCAGCGTCGCCGTCACGACAATGGCGTTGGGCATCAAACCCGACGCGCGGCATTTGATATTGATAAATTTTTCCAACCCCAAATCGCTGCCGAACGCGGCTTCGGTGACGACGTAATCGCTGGTCTTGAGCGCGAGACGGTCCGCCAAAATCGAACTCGCGCCGTGCGCCAAATGCCCCAGCGTTCCCGTATGCACAAACGCGGGCGTGCCTTCGCACGTTTGCATCAGATTCGGTTTCAATACGTCTTGCAGCAGCGCGGTCATGGCGCCCGCCGCTTTTAAATCTTGGGCGGTGATGGGCTTGCCGCGCCGCGAGCGTCCGATGGTGATGCGCCCGACGCGCGCGCGCAAATCTTGCAGCGCGCTGCGTTCGTCGGCGCCGTTGACCAATCCCAACAACGCCATGACTTCGGACGCGGTTACGGCGTCGAAACGCGCTTCGCGCGGCGTACCATTTTCGCGCCCGCCCAAACCGGTCAACACTTGGCGCAGCGCGCGGTCGCTAATTTGAATGACGCGCGTCCAGGCGAGCGAAAACGGGTCGAGTTCCAACGCGTTGCCGCGCAGCAGATGATTGTCAATGCACGAGGCGAGCAGATTATTGGCGAGTTCGATGATGTGATGGTCGCCGCTCGCGTGCAGATTGAGCGCCGCGTACGGCACGAGCCGCGCCTTGCCGCCGCCCGCCGCGCCGCCGCGATAATTCAACACCGCGCCGAGCGCGCTCTGGCGCAAAGAAACGGCGGTGCGATAACCGATGCGATTCATCGCCATCGCTAAACCAATCGCCGTCACCGTTTTGCCTTCGCCCGGCGGCGTCGGCGTCATTGCCGTGACGACAATGTATTTGCCGTCGGGCTTGGCGGCGAACCGCGTCAAAAGATCGGGCGAAAGTTTCGCGCGAAAATTACCGTGCGGTTCAATGTCCGCCGCCGCGAGACCCAGCTGTTCCGCGACGCGCGCAACGTTTTGGGGAGAGGCGTGCGCTGAATTCACAAGCGTGTGTGTACCGTATCGAGAATCGCCTGACGCTGCGCGGCGATGCGTTCCAACGGTTGGATTGCCGCGTGCGTGTGCGCGACAAAGTCCTCGTCCTGTATCAAACCCAAATTGATTTCGACGTTCAAAAGCGCCGCGCGCAAACCGGCTTCCGCCATGAGCGCGCCCGCGCCCGCGTCGCTCGCCGCGTTCTTGTTGCCGCGCGCGGCGGCGATTTGCGCCATTTCCAAAATTTCGGCGCACGCTTGCGCGACGCGCAAGGGCACGTTCGCCGCGTGTTGTAACGCGTTTTGAATCGCGCGCGTGCGCGCGCTTTTTTCCGCGTCGGTTTCTTTGGGCAGTTGATACGCGTCCATCACGCGGCGATAGGCGTCCGCGTCCTGAACCATCAGTTGTAATAATTCCGCGCGCAGCGCGTCGGCGCGCGGCAAAAAGTTTTCAAACGCGGCGCTGACGTCTTGGTAATTTTTGCGTCCGATGGTCAAACGCGCGACCATCGCCACCAGCGCCGCGCCGAGCGCGCCGGACATGGCGGCGGCGGAACCGCCGCCGGGCGCGGGCGACGCGGACGCCAATTCATCGTGAAATTGTTCGAGGGTCATGGGATGCTCCATCCAGATTATACATCACCTTACTTGGGCAGGCAGAAAAAAACTGCGCGCAGCTTGCACGCAGTTTTTTTATTGTTGCTTTGGAAAAGCTGTACGGGTTAGGAAGATTGGAACGGCAGGTAATAACATTGTCCGGCGACGAATGGCCCAAAGATATCCGCGAGGCGTTGACTCGCTTTGCCGACGCCGGGGATGGACGCCGAATAAGTGTATTTGGCGCTCGGCGGCAGGTCAATGTAATGGTATTGTCCATCGGCGGGAATATCAAAATCTTTTTGGAAATTCACGTCCGGCGCGCCGATGGTAAAGCGCATCACGCCGCTATAGCCGTTCTTGACCCACAAGCGCGCTTGGCCCGCCGGCGGAGTGCAGCTGCTCGTGGTCGGTTTGCGCGTTGGTGCGCGTGTGGCGGTGGCGCCGGCGCTGGTACTGGGCGAGGTCGCGCTGCCGGTGGCGCCGGTACTGGAACCGCTCGCCAGATTAGTGGTGCGAATTTGCGCGAGCAAATCCTTTAAAAAGTTTTCGGGCGTGAGCAGCTGCGAGTTGAGCAGCTGTAACGTTTTGGCGGTGGTGGACGCGTCATGCACATACGGACCGTTCAGCAGTAGAACGTGGAACGTCGCCGCGTTCGGATATTGATCCACGAGCGCGGCAAGACCGGAAGTGATTTGTTTGATCGAGTCGGCGCTTTGTGGGTCGGTGGAAACGCTTTGCATCATGACGTACACGGAATCGTTGGCGATTTTCCCCTGCGCGTCGTACCAATTGCCGGCGGCATAGACGATATAGTTTTGCGCCAGCGTTTTTACGACCGGATTGGGCGTGGGCGTTTGCGACGCGCCCAAGGAGACGCCGGAACTGCTCGAACTGCTGGAAGTTGGAGTGGTGGTACCGAGCGCATCAAAAAAACTTCCGAATCCGCTGGTCGGCGTGGGGCTCTGGGCGGATACGATGCCGACGGGCAGCATGACCAAAAGGGCAAATAAACATAGGACGACGATTTTTTTGAACATGACTCCTCCTTTTGTCAGGGATAAATTCGCGCGTTGCGCGCAGCGCGAATCGAAATTACAGCTTGGCTATTTTACACGCAGCGGCGCGTTTTGCAATCGGCGCAGCTCGTCTAAATTTTGACGAGCGTCACCAATTTCTTTTCCGTTTCGCCCGTGACGGCGGCTTCGACTTCGACGTACTGTTCGATGCCGGAACCTTTGAGTTTGTCTTTCATCAATTCGTCCACCTGAAAAATGCCGGCGGAATTGTTCATGATGATGCGAATGCGAATCGGGCGCTCTTGGCCGTGACTCAGTTCCACCTGGTCAATGGCGGCGGCGGAGACGGAATGGATATTGAGTTTGCCCGCTTGAAAGGGAATGCGCGAACGGCCTTGCGACATGTCCAACGCGTCGCCGACGCGCACAATGCCCGCCTCCACCGTCATCGGATGGCCGTCCGCGCGATGTGAAATAATGGCGTGCAGAATTTCGGAACGCAAAATCGCCGCCGCGCCGACGGAATACAAATCGCGCAGCAAGCGCGTCAGAATGGGCTGCGCGACAAAGAGACTGTACTGTTCATGATCCAAGCGGTGAATGGACATGCCCAAGTCGTGCATCAAAGACGCCAGCACGACGACGACTTCGGAATCGTAAAAAGTAAAGCCATGCGACGCGCCGTAATTTTTCTGGAGCGTAAATTCAATCTCGCGTTCGTGCAAGAGCCGCGTGAGCCGCAAGGCAATGTTGGCGACAATATTCATGTGGACGGGGCCATGGTCGCTCATGCCGAGCCGGTCAACGGCGTTGATATTTTGCGCGAGCCACAGCGCGTGCAATTCTTCGTCGGCGTTCACACGGTCAATGATATTTTGCAGCGTGGCATTGTGGCGCAGGGGCAGTCGAATGAGCGGTTGCGCGCCGCCGGCGTTTTCAATCATTTCGCGAGTCATGTTTGGAAGGATAAACCGCGCAGGATGGGCTGCGCGATTCAACGTAAATGGCTGGTTTCGTTCATGAGCGTGACGACGTACAAACCGTCGCGCGTTTCAAATTCATTGATGCAGCCGACATCTTGACGGATATGCCAAATGGCGTCGTTGGGCAAACCGAGCGCCACGCACAAGGTAATGTGGCACGTGACGCGATGCGACACCAGCGCGACGGTTTCGCCCAAATGATTTTTGCATAAATGGTTCAATAATTTTTCGACGCGCAAGCGCACTTGACGCGCCGATTCGCCGCCGGGGAATTTTACCTTGCCGGGCGTTTTCGTCCACTGGGCATAGAGGTCGGGAAATTTCGCGAGAATGTCTTCGCGCGCCATGCCTTCCCACGCGCCGTAATCAATATCCAACAAATCCGCCGTTTGCTCAATTTCGAGACGATGTATTTGCGCCAGCGGCGCCGCCGTTTGAATCGCGCGGGGCAAAAGACTGGCGTACACTGCGCTGACCGGGGTGTCTGCAAACCGCGCCGCGATTTTTTCCGCTTGCGCCAAGCCGTTGGCGTTCAACGGAACGTCCGAACGCCCGCGAAAACGGTCTTGGCGATTCCATTCGGTTTCGCCGTGCCGGATGAGGATGAAACGGGTACTAATAAGAACTCCTTGTCCAGATAGGATTGACGCTTGGCGCTGCGGTAGAACTTGGGCTGCGATTGAATTATACCAAAATTTCGCGCGCGCGCGGCGGATATTTTTTTTGACGCGGCGCAAAAGATGATACACTAACGCGCGGTATATTTTGATACTGTTGGCGGATTCCCTGCGCCCAATGAATTCGGCGTCTCAAAAAGATGAAAATCAGTTGGAAACTGATTTCGCCAACAGTATCTATTTTTCGTTTAGGGAGCGTTCTATGAAATTTCCGCGTCGCAGCGGCGTTTTGATGCATCCGACTTGTTTTCCCGGGCCGTATGGCATTGGCGATTTGGGCGATGCCGCCTACGCGTTTGTAGATTGGCTCGCCGACGCGTGCCAAAGCTATTGGCAGGTTTTGCCGCTCAGTCCGACCGGCTATGGCGATTCGCCGTATCAAGGTCTGTCCGCCTTTGCGGGCAATCCACTGCTCATCAGTCTCGACCATCTCGTCCTGCGCGAGCATCTCGACGCGCGCGATGTGGAAAACGCGCCCGCGTTTCCGTCGGAACGCGTGGATTACGGTCCGGTGATTACGTGGAAGATGAATCTGCTGCGGCGCGCGCACGAAAATTTCCAAGCGCGCGCGCAGGCGGTGCAGCGCGCGGCGTTTGAAAAATTCGCGCAGGAAAACGCGTCGTGGTTGGACGACGCCGCGTTATTTTTGGCGCTCAAGGAAACGCACAAGCGCAGCGCCTGGTACGAATGGGAAGCGGATATTCGCGCGCGCACACCGGACGCGCTGGCGCGGGCGCGGCGCGATTTGGCGCCAGAAATCGCGCGCCAAACCTATTTGCAGTGGATGTTTTACGAACAGTGGTTGACGCTCAAGGCGTACGCGAACGCGCAGGGCGTTGCGCTGCTCGGCGACATTCCGATTTATGTCGCGCGCGATTGCTGCGACGTGTGGGCGAATCCCGAATTGTTTGCGCTCGACGCGGCGTTGAATCCCACGTTGGTTTCGGGCGTGCCGCCGGATTATTTCAGTCAGGACGGTCAATTTTGGGGACATCCGTTGTATCGTTGGGACGTGATGGCAAAGCAAGAATATCGTTGGTGGATTGAGCGTTTTCGCAGCGCGCTGACGCTGGCGGATGTCGTGCGGATTGACCATTTCCGCGCGTTTTACAATTATTGGGAGGTGCCCGCGACAGCCCGGACCGCGCGCGAAGGAAAATGGCGGTTTGGTCCTGGCGGAAAATTGTTCGAGGTCGTGCGCGAAAAATTGGGCGACATTCGCATTGTCGCCGAAGACCTCGGCGATTTTGACGCGCAGTCGCGCGCGGGGCTGGACGCGCTGCTGCGGCAATTTGAATTTCCCGGCATGAAGATTATGCAGTTTGCATTTGGCGGAACCGCCGAAGCCGCGTTCTTGCCGCACAACTATACGCGCGAGTGGGTCGTCTATACCGGCACGCACGATAACGATACCGCCGTCGGCTGGTGGAATTCCGCCAGCGAAGCGGAAAAACGGTTTACGCGCCAATATCTGAACGTTGACGGCGCGGACATTGCATGGGATTTGATTCGCGCGGCGTGGGCGTCGGTCGCCAATACCGCCATGACGACGACGCAAGATCTTTTGCAATTGGACAATGCCGCGCGCATGAATCTGCCCGGCGTTTCGGGCCCGCCCAATTGGGGTTGGCGCATGCGCGCCGACGCGTTGACGGACGAATTGGGCGCGCGTTTATTAAACCTGACCAAAATTTATGGACGCGTTGCGCCGCCGACTGCGACAGAACCTGCGCCGGACGCGCAAACGTGAACGACAAATTTCATTGCGCCAGATTTAGTGTAGGTTATGTTGCAAATCCCTACATCTGCCGATTTGCGAGATTAATGGGCTTGTGCTAGTATCGTTTTCGCTCCGCGCAGCGCGGTGGGAACGTTGACGTTCGCTTTCCCGCGCAGCTGCGCTTTACCCGAAAAATTCAGTTGTACCGAATCATAGTGCTTTCCTCCGCATTTTCACCCGTTCCATTGTGTGGCGTTGTGGCATATCTATTTGCGGCTGCCGACCCGAATCGGCGGCGCGCCAACGGTTGGCGCGTCGCGTTGGCGTGATTGACGCGCGCGTGCGGATGGAACAACTATCTTTGCAAGGAGTATAACGCTCTTGAACGTAGGTCCCTCGAATCCCGTCGAACAATTTACCTTTTGGCTGCGCAAACATCCCGGCTCGGCGTTGGTTTATTTTGCGCTGCTGCCCATGCTCGCGTGTCTGGTTTTGATTTTGCCGCCGCTCGCGCTGCCTTCGCGCATTGGCAATTTGGGCTATACCACTGTCAACAGCAAAGGCATGACCATTAACAATTCCGACGGCGCCGAAATCATCGTACCCGCAGACGCCGTTAAAGACGGCGCCGCGCTGCGCTTGACGACGACAACGCTCGACGCGTTGAACGCGGGGCAGAGCGCGCAAACGCTGCCTGCGAATTTGGACGTGGTGAGTCCGGTGTACGCGATTGAAGTGCAGGGCGAACAACCCAAAGCGACGCAATTGAGTTTGCCTGTGCCGGCGGAGGGCGAGCCGTACGAAACGCTGGATGTGTTTGCGCTGTATAATCAGCGTTGGTTCAAAATCCCGTTCCATTTAAATCTTGACGACGAACGCATCGAATCGGATTTGAACTTTGCGCCGCGCGCCGTCGTGATTACGCAAACCAATCCGCGCGCGCCCGTGATTGCCGCCGATATTCAAACGCGCAATGCGCTGCCCGCGGCGGCGGACAATATCGTCGTCGAGGTGAATCCCACCGGCTTGCAATTGGCGGACGCGGGAAGCATCGCGGGCGAACCGTTGACGTCGCCCGAAACCAATGCGTCCTCTAATTTCGCAGTCGTGCCGACGATTACGAATGTGGACGCGAACGGCGCGCGCACCGATTTGACGGGCAACATGATGGAAGACCCGGCGGCGCGCAGCGCGCACATTAACGCGCTGGTGGACCTCGCCGTGCAAAAGGTGTATCGCGGCTATAACGTTTCCTATGAAGGTTTGAACGTGGGCGACCGTGAATTATTCACCGCGTTCATTAAACAATTAGCCGCCGCGCTGCACGCGCAGCAAAAAACTTTGATGGTGACGCTGCCCGCGCCGACGCCGATTTCCGAAGAAGAATTCGATACGGCGGGCTACGATTGGGCGCTGCTCGGACGTTACGCCGACCAAGTGAAAATTCCAACGCTCAGCGACCCGCGCGCGTTTGAAGGCGCGCCCGCGCTCCAAGACCAATATCTGGCGTGGGCGGTCAAACAAATTGACCGCAGCAAACTATTGTTGATTGCGCCAATGGAAGGACGCGACAGCACTGCCGAAACCTATGCGCCCGTTACGTTTAGCGACGCGTTGAAACTGGTCGGCGCCGTGAGCATTCCGCCCAACGCGCAGCCGGGCAGCCAAGTCACATTGGAAATGCCGGGTTTGAAACAAGCGGGCGGCATTCAAATTCACGAACCGAGCGGTTTGTTTTATTTCAACTATACCGACAGCAATGGCAAGGCGCACACGGTGTGGCTCGAAAACGCGGATTCGCTGGCGCGCAAAGTGGCGCTCGCTTTGAAATACAATCTCGGCGGCATCGCCGTCGCCAACTATGACGCCAACGCCGGCGCGGACGGACGCATTTGGACCGTGTTGGGAAACTATAAATCGCTTCAACCCACGTCCGTCGAAAATCGCATCCAACTGATTTGGAAAGTGGACGGACAGGAGATTGGCAAGACTTCGGCGCTGGACCCGCGCGTCGTGTGGCAAGCGCCGCAGGACAGCGGTCAGCATACCGTCGAAGTCGCGCTTTCGGTGGATGGCAGCGTCATCGCGGGTTTGCCCGTGAGCGGCGTGGTAAAACTCGCCGAAGCGAAACCGACGCCCAAGCCGACCGATGTGCCGGAACCGACGCAAAAAGCGCCGCAAGCGACGAAAGCGAAACCGACGGCAGCGCCGGCAGGGTCTGACAATCCGCAGCCCGCGCCGACCCAAGTCGCGCCGCCGCCGCCCAAGGTAGGCGGAAACTTTGCGGGGAAAAATCTATTCGCCTATGGGATTCAATTGGATTGGACCAACAAGGATCGCGACGGTGAATTGAACCAAGTTCAAAACATGGGTTTCAATTGGGCAAAGATCCAAGTCCGTTGGTGCGATATGGAAGGTACCAAGGGCAACGCCGATTTGGGTTCCACCGATGATTTTGTCGGCAAGGCGAACGCGCGCGGCATCAAGGTAATTTTCAGCGTTGTGTGCGCGCCCGCGTGGTCGCGCTCTGATGGCGGCGCGGGCGGTTCCGGTCCGCCGGACAATATGAACGACGCGGCAGATTTCATGGCGGGGCTCGCGGCGCGTTATTGCGGCAAAGGGCTCGGCGCGATTGAAGTGTGGAACGAACACAATCTGTTGACCGAATGGCACGGCAAACCGTTGTCCGCGCCGTTGTACATGGATATGCTCAAAGCGGCGTATCCGCGCATCAAAGCGGCGTGTCCCGAAGTCGTCGTCGTTTCCGGCGCGCCGACGCCGACCGGCTGGAACGACGGCGTGGTCGCCATTGACGACGGCGTATTCTTGGAGCAAATGTATCAGAACGGGCTCAAAGAAAATTCCGACGCGATTGGCGCGCATCCGAGCGGTTTCAACGTTCCGGCGCTGTGCAATATCATGGACCCCGCGTGCAATCGCCCCGATGCGTCGTTCCGCGCGCCGTTTGACAGCCGGCATCACAGCTGGGGTTTTCTCGGCACGATGTTGACGTACCGCAATATCATGGTCAAGTACGGCGACGGCAACAAACAAGTTTGGCCCACCGAATTTGGTTGGCCCATTCATACGGGCGGTTCTTGCGGCGGCGGACCATGTCATCCCGCCGGCGCGGACAATTCGCCCACGCAAGCGGCGCAGTGGTACGTGGAAGCGTATCAATGGGCAAAGCAGCAGGGCTGGGTTGGCGTCATGACCGCATGGCAATTGGACTTTGATCGCGGCGAATTGGACGCGTTCCGTATCGCGGGGCAACCGGCATACGACGCGCTGGCGGCGATGCCAAAATAAAGACGAATGAAAAAGCAGCGAGTTGATTACGCTCGCTGCTTTTTATTTTCTCGATTCCGCATATACTTGACTCATGCGATATTCAGACCTTTTCAGCAAAACCAAGCGCGACGCGCCGTCCGACCTGACGGATGAAACTTTGCGTCTCGCCTACCGCGCGGGTTTGATTCGACCCGTCGAACGCGGCGAGTTGATTTATCTGCCGTTGGCGTCGAATGTGATTTCGCAAATGCGGCACATGCTGCGCGGGGATTTGCAAGAGCTCGGCGCGCAGGAAATACGCGGCGCGCCAAATCTCGCGCTCGACGCGCTCGCGGCGGCTGAAATTCAATCGTACAAACAATTGCCCGCGCGCGTGTATTGGCGCAGCGGCGGCGTCACGCGTTTGTACGTCGCCTCGTTTGAAGCGAGCCGCGACGCGGCGGCGGAAACGCAGCGCGCGTTCCAAGCAAGCGCGCGCGATTTTTTTGAATACGCGCGCCTGGCGCCGCATACGGCGCAGGATGCGGCGGACGCGCGCGTGTGGTACCTCGACGCGCCCGCACGCGGTTTTGAAGTTTTCACCAACGCCGCGCGCACGTACGCGGCGACGCGCGCGGCGGCGACCCCCTTGAAAAACGTTGGGACGGCGCATGAAGCGCTTTTACCGATGCAAGAGATTGCGACGCCGCATTGCGATACGATTGAGGCGCTCGCGCGTTTTCTGAATGTGCCGACGCGCCGCACCGCCAAAGCCGTTTTTTATTCGTCCGGCGAACGTGTGATTTTCGCGGTCATTCGCGGCGATTTGCAAATTGACGAGGATAAAGTGAAACGCGCGTTGGGCGTCCAAACGCTGCGTTGGGCGACGGACGACGAAATTGCGCGCGTGGGCGCGACGCCCGGTTTCGCTTCGCCCATCGGCGCGCGCGGCGCGACGATTATTGTGGACGATTCGATCATACATTCGCCGAATCTGGTCGCGGGCGCGAACAAGGCGGATTATCATTTGCTAAATACCAACGCGCCGCGCGATTATAAACCCGACGTCGTGACGGATATTGCATTGGCGCGCGCAGGCGACGCGAGCCCCGACGGAAATGGCGCGCTCGAATTGGAACGCGGCATTGAACTCGGCAGGATTACGGCGCCGCGCGCGCTCGACGCAAATTTCCTCGACGCGAACGGCAAGGCGCAAAAACCTTTTGGCGTGACGATGGAACTCGATCTCGGCGCGATTTTATTGGCGCATCTCGGCGCGCATCATGACGACAAGGGCATTGTGTGGGCGCGAACGATTGCGCCGTACGACGCTTATGTCGTCGCGTTGAGCGCGGACAAACCCGAAGTGGCGGACGCGCTCGTCAAGGTCCAAGACGCGCTAACGTTTGCGGGTTTGGATGCGCTGGTGGATGACCGCAGCGAGAGCGCGGGCGTCAAATTCAACGACGCCGATTTAATCGGCTTGCCGCTGCGAATTACGGTGGGCCCGAAAACGGTCGCGCAAGGCAGCGTCGAATGTAAAGCGCGCACCGAAGCGAGCGCGCGTCTCGTCGCGCTGGACGCGTTGGGCGCGGAATTGAATCGGTGGATTGGCATTTGATTTTGCGCGCGGCGTCGTTGGGCGCGCTGGCGCTGGGCGCGTGGCTTGGCGCGCACGTATTGTGGACGATTCAAACGGGTACGGCAGCGCAGCCCAAACCTTCGGATGTGGCGGCCATTCTCGGCACGCGCGTTTTGCCGAGCGGCGCGCCTTCGTATTGGCTGCGCGAACGCCTCGAACGCGGTTTGGAATTGTACCAAACGGGCGTCGTCAAAAATATCATTGTGAGCGGCGGCTTGGGCAGCGAAGGACACCAAGAAGCCGATGTGATGCGCGCGTACTTGGCTGCGCGCGGCGTTCCGGCGGAACGGATTTTTACCGACCGCGCCGGCGACGATACGTTTGAAACCGCGCGCCATACGAAACAAATCATGGACGCGCAGCGTTGGAATTCCGTCGTCGTCGTTTCGCACTATTATCACGTTCCGCGCGCGCAGCTGGCGTTCAAGCGTTTTGGCATTGCCAATATCTCGGCGACGGGCGTGCCGACCAAGCCGCGGTGGAACGACGCGGGCAGTTTGCTGCGCGAGTTTGCCGCATTCTATTTTTATCTGTTGAGGAATTATGCCGCGACCTAAAAAAGAATCATCCGAGCGCCCAATTACCGAATCGCTCGAACCTCAACACCGCGCGGGTTTTTGCGCCATCGTCGGACGCCCGAACGTGGGCAAATCCACTTTGCTCAATTTGTACGTCGGCGCCAAAGTGACGATTGTGTCGGACAAACCGCAGACGACGCGGCGCGTGGTGCGCGGGATTTTGACGCGCCCCGACGCGCAAATCGTGTTTGTGGATACGCCCGGCATTCATCGCCCGATTCATCCGCTCGGCAAATTTATGGTGCGCTCCGCCGTGGATGTATTGGACGATATTGACGTGGTCGTCTTTATGGTGGACGGCTCCAAGATGCCGACGCGTGAAGACGAGGATATCGCCGAAATGCTGAATGAACGCGTCCAAGCCCCCGTGCTGCTCGCGCTCAATAAAATGGATTTGCTCAAGCGCGATGCCATCGGCGAAATTACGCAAGCGTTTTTCGATTTGGCGAAACACGACGATTGGATGCGTTTGACGGCGACGAAAAAAGAAAACGCGGACAAACTTTTGGAAATGATTGTGGCGCGTTTGCCGGAAGGACCGGCGCTGTATCCCGAAGATGAAATTACGGATACGCCGATGCAGTTTCTCGCGGGCGAGTTGGTGCGCGAACAATTGCTCATCAATACGCGCCAAGAAATTCCGCACTCGATCGCGGTCCAAGTGGATGAATGGGAAGAGCGTTCGGAAAATCTGACGTACATTTCCGCGACGATTTGGGTGGAAAAGAATTCGCAAAAAGCGATTGTGATTGGCGAACGCGGCAGTATGCTGAAAAAAGCGGGGCAAGCCGCGCGCAAAGAAATTGAAGCGTGGCTCGGACATCAAGTGTATTTAGAGTTGACGGTCAAGGTGCGCCCCGAATGGCGGCGCGATGATCGTTTGCTGCGCGAATTGGGCTATTCGCTCGAGTAAGGCGTAGTGACGAATTTAATTCGTTACGATTTGATTCCTCACCACAAGGCGCGTATGAGTGACCCAATCGTCGTGTTGCCCTATGATCCCGAATGGGCGCTTCAATTCGAGGCGGAACGCGAAATGATTTTGAGCGCGTTTGATGATTTGCGCGCCGAGATTGAACATATCGGCAGTACGGCGGTGGTGGGTCTCGCCGCGAAACCGATTATTGATATTGCTATCATCGTTGAATCGGCGGAGGATGCGCTGCGCGCAATTACGCCGTTGGTGCGCTTGGGCTATACCTGTTATGGCGAAGCGGAAATCCCCGGGCGCGTTTATTTTGACCGCCGCGAGTACGAGCCATGTCACATTCATTTGTACGTGCGCGGCAATCCCGAATTGGAACGCCATTTGATTTTTCGTGATTATCTGCGCGCGCATCCCGAAACCGCGCAGCAATACGCGGAATTGAAATGCGCGCTCGCGGAAAAATATCGGAATGACCGTCCCGCGTACACTGAAGCGAAAACGGAATTTATTCGAAATATCGAAGCCATTGCGCGTGAAGAACGCGCGCAGGGGAGGTTGTGATGGCATCGCCATTTCCCGGCATGGACCCCTATCTCGAAGGCGAGATGTGGATGGAATTTCATGATACGTTGGCAAATGAAATTCGCGGACAGATTCTGCAACATCTTTCCGAAAAATATGTCGCGCTGTTGAACAAACATTATTGGCTCGACGACGGCGCGCTCGAAATTATTTCCGATGCGCGGCACGGCATTTATCCCGATGTGCATGTTCTGGAAGCCGCGCGTTCGCGCGAAGCGGTGGCGGAATATGTTGTGGCGGCGGATGCGCGCATCGAGGCGCGTCAAGATACAATTGAGCTGGTGAGTCCGATTCCGCAAACGATTCCGGCGTTGAGCGTGGAAATTCAGGATGTGGCGCAGCGGCGGCTCGTCACCGTGATCGAGATTTTGTCGCCGGGCAACAAACGCGGCAAAGGTTGGGAATTGTACAATGACAAGCGCGCGGAACTCTTGGACACGCGCACGCATCTGGTCGAGATTGATTTGCTGCGCGCGGGGAAACGAATTTACTTGATCGGCGAAATGCCGCTCGCGGCGTATTTCGTTTTTTTGAGCCGCGTGCAGCGCCGTCCGCGCACCTCGGTCTTTCCAATTGGCTTGCGTCAAAAATTGCCGACCATTCCCATTCCGCTTTTGCCGCCCGATGCCGATGTCGCGCTCGATTTGCAAGCGGCGGTGGACGCGTGTTTCAACCTCGTGCATTACGAACGGCTGCTCGATTACACGCAAGCGCCGCCGCCGCCCGAATTGAGCGCAGAAGATTGGGAATGGGCGCAAGAAAAAATTCGCGCGGCAGGATACGCAAAACAAAAATTGATGTCGCCCCACGCACCGTAGGATGCCCATTTGGTCGCGCCGTTGCCGTCAGTGTCGGTAAAGGTATCCCCGCCGCGCGCATTGTAGCGGTAATACCACGGATTGATCCACCACACATACGGAATGTCCACACGCAGCGGGCGTCCGTTCGCATACAGATACCGCTGGATGACCACGCCGTTCTCTTGCACAGTGACCTTTGATAACCAATCGCTGTCGCCAACATACGAAAAGAGTTGGCAACCGTTCGTGCAGAATTTGCGGATGTGGTCAGGGCATTGGCGCGCGGACAACGGATGGGGGAACGGATTATCAGATAGCGCGCACATTCCCTATCCGTTCATCCGTTTTGTAATCCGTTGACCGCGCGTCGTCACGGCTTGGGCGCGTTGATGATGTGGACAGTGCCTTCGACATCACCCCAGGCGAGGAGGCAGCCGTCGGGACTGAAAGCGATGGCACTGGCTTCGGGTCCGTTTTGGTCTAGAACTTCGTTTAAGTCAGGAACACTATAGACACGCAATCCTTGCTGAATGCCAACGGCGAGTAGCGTGCTTGGTGGATTAAAGGCAAGACTGCCAAAACTCGTGGAAGGAATGTTAAGTGTGGCGTGCTGGGAAAGGGCAAATGTATCGAGTTCAATAGCTGACAAAGTACGAGCTGCTACCCATTGATCTGATGGGTCAATGGTGAGACGTAGTGGTACTTGATCCGTTACGCGCTCAAACGGAAACTTGATTTCGCCAAGCTCAAACCGATAGGCACCTTCAAGAACACGACCATCCCAGTTCAGCATTCTGATTTTCCCGCGAACTTTATGTGTGTCCAGATTCATTTCTTGGAGTGCATAGATTACCCGAGTGCCTGTAGAATTAAAAGCAACTGCTCTTGGCGAAAGTGAATATCCAATGATTGAAATGCCGTATCCACTTCTTCCTTTATTCTCGGTAGGGCTATAAATGTTTAGTCCATTCGTACCTTCGATTAACCAGTTTCCATCGTTACTCAATGCAATATCGTTGAGATAAATCTTTGTCTTTTCCTTTGACTCATGAAGCACATCGCCTGTAGCAGTATCCCAAGCTTTGATGCCGTTATCACCCGCAGTGATTAGAAGATTCCGGTTTTCACTTAGACGTGTCAGTCCAGGTGTAAGTTGCGTTAACTTTAGGGATCGCATTACGCTGCGATTCGCAAGTTCGACCTCAACAAATTCGCCGTCTGTATAACCGATCAGCATGGATTGTCCATTAGCGCTAAATCCAAGAGTTGCTACAAGGGACTGATTATTGGTAGCGTGTGTAATCTGTTCTACTGAGTTGGTAGGAGTAGTAGATTGAACGCAAGCTGTATTCGGTGCCGAACGACAACCCGCAAATGCCAATACCAGCGCAAGCGCAAGGACGCGACGCAGAAAATGGGTGATGGAATCTTTAATCATCTTGGTCTCTTTATTACGGCAGAGCGAGCTCTATAGTCCACGCCTCCCGGACAGCGATCCATGAATTATCAAAGATTGGCGTAATATTCATCTCCGCAGGCCATGGAACATTCAGATACTGACCCAAAGAAGGGTCAAAAATTTTTGGACTAAAACTACGGTTTTTTTGATTTTAACAGTTTTGGTATCTCCTGGTGGTTGTAGCCGGGTCTTCGCCATACAGCACGATACTTGACCATGCTATATTGCATCGTGGAGGTGGACTATCGTTATCAGATTTCCATGTCAACTGGGTATTTTCACCGTTTAATACATGGATAGCCGAAGAGAAACCGCGCGAATCTGGGTCAAGGCATTGGTGTTTGATTTGACAGTTGTATAATTGAACTCCCAGGTAGAATCCAAAATAGTCACTCGGCAGATCCTCAATAGCGAAATTTGTTTCGTGATAATCAAGAGGGCCTGCCTCGTCACGTTCGAACCCACTCTCAAGATACTGATACATTGCCATTGCCACACCAGGCCGTAGGTTGTCTGGAATTCGTGCACTGACTTGAAAGGTAACATTGTAGAACCTAGTCCCTAGCCCCCAGGGAAGGCCAACACCCTCTCTTTCGGAAAACGTTAGGGGGTACCCTTGATCGCTGCTCAAATTGTACAAAAGTCGTTGTGTCATTTTGTAACCGGACAAATGACTTGTGTCAATGTATCCATAATTTGTTGTCTGGACATATTTTGTTCCCGTAGCATGTGAAGGGACGTAAAGAGAACAATCAGGAAAACAACCGTTAGAATCCTGCTGCCAAGGATCGTCCATAACTGCAAATCCCACGTTCACCGGATCCTGCCCATCCCCGCCATACCAATAATCGCCCTTTTCATTCGGACTGAGCCACAACCCAATATCCGCCATATACCAGCGTCCGTGCGCGTAATAAAATCCTTCCAGCACATCCCCCGGCGCCGCAATCAGATTGCTCGGAAACTGCATGTAGCCCCATTCAGCGTTCCACGTGTAATACGCGCCGTCTTGAAAACTCATGTCGCCCCACGCGCCATAGGGTGATTTCCAGCCCAGCGCATTGCTCTTTTCCTTGTCTATGAATCCTGCCCAGTCGCCGCGCGCATTATAGACGAAATACCACGGATTCACCCACCACACGTAGGGAATGTCCACGCGCAGCGGGCGTCCGTTGGCATACAAGTAGCGATACTTGAGATTCCCGTATTGGTCGCGCACGACGGACACCCAGTCACTGTCGCCAATGTAGGAAAAGACGTGGCAATCGCTCCAACAGTATTTGCGGATGCGGTTGAGCCGGTCATATTCAAACGTCGCAATGACACTCCCGTTCTTGGTCACGCTCTCGAGATGATGTGTGCCCGGTTCCCAGTCGTAATCCAACACGGTCGTCGCATTGGTTTCATTGAGATACAACGAGAGTTTCTTTACATTCCCATCCGCATCATACTCGAACGTGCGCGTGTAACGCGGTGAAGGATTCAGCGCGCAGTAGGGCATGCAATAGAACCCTTCGTCCTTGAGCAGGCGGTGTCCCTGATATGTGTAGGTCGTTTTGCGATAACCCCACGCATTGATGAGAAAGGCTTCGGGGTCGGTGCCCAACGTTTCGCAGGTCGCGCCGGGATTGCGATAGTGCGTTTTACGCTGGTTGTCTTCATAGATGAGGTATTCCAACACTGTGCCGCCCCATTCCGAACAGACGAGCCGACCTGCGCTGTCATAGAGATAATGATTATCCGCATATCCTTGCTGGATGAGCGTGCCGAGCAGGTCGTTGTCTTTGTAGGTGAGAGATGAAGTCGTCTCACCGGCATAACTGTCGCGCGTATAATTGGCGTTGGCAGTTTCGGCATAGCCGTTGCCGTTGTAGGTGCGCGCGTTGGTGACGGTGAGATTATACGTTGGATCGGTCGTGGTCGCGCTTTGCAATTCGTTGGCGTTGGAATAAGTGTTGGTGGTTGTCGCCACGATATTTTGATTTTCGTCGCGATGCACGGTCGTTTCGGGCAGGTTCGACGCATTGGGCGTGATGCTCGTGGTGAAGCCCGAAGGGTCGGTTTGTCCGATGAGATTGCCCGCCGCGTCAAAGGTGTAACTGGTCGTCGCGCCGTAGGGGTCAGTGATTGATGTATTGCGATTCAAGTCGTCATACGTGTACGTCGTCGTCAATGGATTCTGATTCGGACGCGTTTCGGTCTCGCTGGTGAGGTTGTGAGTTGCATCGTAGGAGAACGCGTAGGTGACGAGCCAGTTGTTCTGTGCGTCATAGCGCGCTTCGCTGGTCACGAGATTGTCTTCGGCGTACACATACGCGCGCCGCGCGCCCGAGTTGGTGGTCAGCGTGACGAGATTGTTGGCGTTGTCATACGCGTATTGCGTCGTGCCGTTCGGGACGGTTTTCGAGGTCACGCGATTGGCGGCGTCGTACCCAAAGGTTGTGACCAAATTGCTGGGTTCGGTCAAGGTGAGCAAATTGCCCACTGTATCATATGCGTATGCGGTCACGCCGTCGAGCGCGTCGGTTTGGGTGAGCATCCGATTAGTCGCATCATACATGAAGGTCGTTGTTTGATTCGCTTCATCCGTTTGCGCCAGAATGTTGCCCACATTGTCATAGGAAACCGTTTGCGTTTTGCCCGATGGGTTGATGGTGATGGTCACGCGATTCAGCGCATCGTAGGTGTAGGTGGTCGTGCGGTTCTCTGTATCGGTAATGCTCGTGCGATTGCCGACGGCGTCATAGCCAAATGTCGTCATCTTGTTTTGTGCGTCTGTGACCGCTGTGACGCGATTCACTTCGTTGTAGGTGTAGGTGGTGGTGTGGTTCAACGCGTCCGTCACACTCGTGCGATTCCCGACGTTATCATAGCCGTAACTCGTCGTTTGATTGAGCGCGTTGGTCACGCTCGTCAGACGATTGGCATCGTCATACGCGTAAGTGGTCGTGTGATTGCGCGCGTCGGTGACAGAGGTGCGATTGCCCGCCGTGTCAAAAGTGTAACTCGTCGTGTGTCCAAGCGGATCGGTAGTTGACGTTTGACGATTGACGCTGTCATACGCGTAGGTGGTGATGTGATTATTCCCATTGGTCACGCTGGTGCGATTCCCTGCCGCGTCGTATCCGTAACTCGTGGTGTGATTCAGCGCATCGGTGACGGTCACGAGCCGATTCAGTTCATCATACGCGTAGGTCGTGGTGTGATTGTTGGCGTCGGTGACCGATGTGCGATTGCCTGTGTCATCATAGCCGTAAGTCGTCGCGTGATTCAGCGCGCCCGTGACTTGGATGTTGCGGTTGAGCGGGTCAAAAGTGTAAGTTGTCGTGTGATTGTTGGCGTCGGTGACACTCGTGCGATTGCCGTTCGCATCATAGCCATAACTTGTGGTCTGATTCAGCGCATTGACGCTCGACGTTTGACGCCCATTCGCATCATGGACACAAGTCGTCGTATTGTTCCGCGCATCGGTCACGCTCGTGCGGTTTCCCACCGCGTCATAGCCATAACTCGACGTATGGATCAGCGCGTCGGTGACGGTGACCAGATAGCCCGCAGTATTGTAGCCGTAAATGGTTACATGATTATTCGCATCGGTGACGTTCGTGCGCTGTCCGAAATTGTTGTAGCCGTAACTCGTCGTGTGATTCAACGGGTCGGTCACGGAAACGAGATTGCCGTTGGTGTAAGCATATTGGGTCACTCGGTTCAATGGGTCTGTGACGCTGGTAAGGTCGTTTTGCGCGTTGTAAGTGTAAGTCGTCGTTTCGTTCAACGCGTTTGTGCGCGTCAAGAGATTGCCGCGCCCGTCATACGTCATCGTCGTCGTGTGATTCAGCGGGCCGGTGATGGTCAGGGCGTTGAAATTCGCGTCGTAAGTGTAACTCGTCACGCCATTCCGCGCATCCGTGATTTGCGTGACCTGTCCCGTGCCATTGAATTGATACGTCGTCGCGTGATTGTTGCCGTCGGTGAAGGTGGTTGAATTGGCGGTGTAACTGAATCCTGCGACTTGGAGCGTGGAACGTGTGACCGTCTCGACGCGCTCGCTCGCATCGTAACCGAACGTCGTGTCGTTGTTGCGTGGATCGGTGATTTTGGTGAGATGTCCGCCGCTGTAGGCGAATTGGGTCACAAAGGTCATCGGGTCGCTGAATTGCGTTATCCGTGTGCCGCTATTATTCCAGGCGAGATTCAGCGTGTGATTCATATTGTCCGTAACGGAGGTGAGGCCGCCATCTGTGTAAGCGAACGTCAACGTCTGTCCGCCCGCTGCGGTCGTGGTGGATAATTCTCCGCCGTTATAGGCGAGCGTGATGGTGTTGTTGTGCCGATCGCGCAGCGCGGTCAATTTCCCGTTCGCGTCAAATTCGTGCGCGCTCTGGTCGGGATGCGTGAGCGTGAAGGTGTTGTCCGCATTTTTCACGAGCGTGTCAAAAATCCCGGCGGGCGCGTCATAATTTCCGCCCGTTTGCTGCGCGAACAAAAGATTTGTCCCGTCGCCGTCGGTGTAAAGCACGTCGCCGTTCGCTTGTTCCGCGAGCGACGCGGCATAGGCGTGCGTCCACGCGTTCGTGAGCGAGTTGTAAGCAAAGACGAGATTGAGCGGCAGCCCGCGCGAAGGGACGCTGAACGCGCTGTATTGGGTGATGAGATTCCCGTTGCACAGATTCACGCGCGCGGACACGCGGTCGGTCAATGCAAAGGACTGATAGGTGAGATAGCGTTCGATGCCTAGACCGCATGCCGTGGCATTTGGGGGCGGTAAAGGCGTTGCAGTTGGCGTGCTGGTGGGCGTGAACGTTGTGGTGAACGTTGCAGTACTCGTCGGCGTGAACGTCGGGGTGGGCGTCACAGTGTCGGTGGGCGTGAACATTGCAGTACCGGTCAGCGTTGCCGTGGGTGTTCCGGTTGGCATTTCCGTCGGCGTCTCTGTGGGCGTCTCCGTGAAGGTTGGCGTAATCGTTGCGGCGAACGTTGCAGTACTCGTTGGTGTATCGGTGGGCGCAATGGTCGCGGTATCTGTTGGCGTTGCGCTGCGACGCGGCGTCTTGGTGGGCTTGCGCGTTCGCGTGGGTTTGGGTGTGTGCGTCGGCTTGGGAGTTTTCGTTGGTTTGGGAGCAGCGAGCGCGGTGCCGCTAGAGGATTGATGTCCGCGTGCATTCGCAACGCCGCCGCCAATGCTTGCAGTAGCCAAGCATGCGAGCAGCAGCAAAACAACCAAGGCAAGCAAGCGTGCACAGTGGGAGCGGTGCATGAAGACCTCCGTTGGAGTGGGATGGTGTTTGGTCGTGCAACGAACTTGATTCCTCGTTCTCTTCGACTCTGCTCGGGGCGGGCATCGGAAGGAAATTACTCAACATGCGCGATACGAGCGCTTGTCCCGAAGGCATGCCCCGGAGGCATGCCCCGGAGGAATGAGGAGATTGAGGGAACTACAACAAGATGTACTAGGCGAAATGATGTGGGCAAAAAATTCGAGCGGCTACGTCGTTTCGCGACGTAGCCGCTCGTTTCACCCTAAGCAACCTCTTGTTACTCTCACGCGACAAACCTAGAAGGGGTTTGTCGCGTGGTTCAGATGCATTTCAGCAAAGTCTCCGAATTATTCAAATCAATAATCCCCCATTCGCCAACGCAATCACATCGCGTTTAGTGAGATGTTCGCCCGCCAACAAACGCGGCAAAATCAAATCCACCACATTGGTCTCGCGCGATTTCACACAGCCCGGCGCGCCGATGATGGGCAAATCGTTCGCATACGCGAGCAGCAGCAAATTCCCCGGTTCGACGGGCGCGCCGTATAATTCAATCGCGCCGCCTGCGCGCATGATTCCACTCGGCGTAACATCACTCACATTCATTATGGAAGTTTCGCCAGCGAGAATCACACAATCCACGTTCAAAGTTTTCGCGCGTTCGAGCGCGTCGGCAATCGCGCGTTCGTCATGTGCCACAAATTCGGTCGCAACAACGCTGCCGCCCAAATCTTGGACGCGTCCGTGAATTGGCGCCGTCAATCCTTTTTCCACGCGCGCGCGCGCTTGTTCCCCTCCCGTCAAAATCACCGCCACGCGCGCCGCGCGCAACTCGAGAATCGAAATGACGTTTGGCGTTTCCCGTTCGACGTTCTCTATTTCGCGCAAAACGTTTGCCGCAATCGCCAAGCCAATCGCTTTGATCGTCGCCACCATCTTTTTGGGCGCGACCGTTTGATTCGCCGCAATCGTCGCGACGGCAATGCCCTCCAATGAATTGAGACGAGTTAACGCGTCGTCATTGACCTTGAGGATTCCGCGCGCTGCCGCAAAGAGATTGACGCGTCCGCCGTTGACGGACGATTGCAAAATATTGGCGCCGCACACCGCGTTCGCAACGCGCGTCGCCGCGTCGTTTTCATCCGCCTCGCCCGCTTCAAACGTTCCGACAAACGCCGTTGGCTTGCCCAACGCGCGCAATTTCTCGACATCGCCTTGCGTGACACGATGCCCTTTAGCAAATGCCTTGTGTCCCTGCGCGTCCGCGAGGTTGTGAATCAATATGCTGCCGACCGCATTCTCGATTGCAATAGTTTGTAATTTCATAGCGCCATCCGCCGTTCGTCATTCGTCGTTCGTCATCCTTTGATCACCGCCAGCGGCTCTAAACGCGCGACAATTTTGCCGATGCCCGCGTTCTCGACGACTTGGACGACGCGCGAAACGTCTTTGTACGCTTGCGGCGCTTCTTCGGCAAAGCCGCTCATGGACCCCGCGCGCACCGCGATGCCGCGCGCTTGCATTTCGGCGCGCAAGGTTTCGCCGCGAATTTCTTTTTTCGCGCGATGCCGACTCCACACGCGTCCCGCGCCGTGACAACACGAACCGAACGTTTGCGCCATTGCGCCCGCCGTGCCGCACAAAATAAAAGACATGGTGCCCATCGAGCCGGGAATCAAAACGGGCTGACCGATTTCTTGCAGGTCGTCGGGCAGAACGGGCGAACGAGGTCCAAACGCGCGCGTCGCGCCCTTGCGGTGGACGAGAACTTGCATCATCGCGCCGCTCACGTCGTGATCTTCGACCTTTGCCATGTTGTGCGCAATGTCGTACACCTGATGCAGCGCGAAATCTTTCACCTGTCCTTTCAGCGCGTTGGCGAACGAACGGCGAATGTGAAACGCGAGGACTTGGCGATTCGCAAATGCGAAATTTGCCGCCGCGCCCATCGCGCCGACATACGCTTGTCCTTCGGGTGAAGTGAACGGCGCGGCGACGAGTTCGCGGTCGGGCAAGACGATGTTGTATTCTTTTACGACGCGCTGGAATTGATCAACGTAATCTTGGCACACTTGATGCCCCAGGCCGCGCGAACCGCAGTGAATTTGCACGACGACTTGGTTTTCAAACAAGCCCAAAACGCGCGCGGCGGGTTCGTCATACAACGCCGCGATGCGATCCACCTCAATAAAATGATTCCCCGCGCCGAGCGTGCCGAGTTGGTCGCGTCCGCGTTCCTTTGCCTTGTCCGAAACGCGGGACGCGTCCGCGTAGGGGATGCGCCCGTACTCTTCCGTGCGCGGCAAATCTTGCAATTGCGCGTATCCGCGTTCGAGCGTCCAATCCGCGCCGCGATTCAAAATCTCGTCCAAATCGTCATACGTCAAACGGACCGAACCGCCTACGCCGACGCCGCTCGGACAATTGCGATACAACTCGCTCGCAAGTTTTTGAAGGTGCGGTTGAATTTCCGCGACATGGATAGGCGAGGCGAGAACGCGGACGCCGCAGTTGGAAACGACGAAACCATTCGCGATAAAATTGTGGTCGGGATGCGCGACGGTGAAATCATAAACGGGTTCATGCCATTCGATTGGCTCTATCGTTTCAATCGCATCCCACACTATTCCACTGTTGCCCAAGCCAGCCGTGCGCGCGCGTACAAAGTCATTGAACTTGATGCAGCCGACATTGACGCGCGGCGCAGTTTTGCGCCCCTCATAAAGCGTCCGTTCCAAAAATCGCCTATTGACGACATTGGACGCGAGCGTTGCAAAAATTGTCTTTGGCGCAACGCCTGCTTGTTGCAGCTCGCGCGCGTGTGCGTTCGCGGCGCTGCGCGCGGCGATGACGCGCTGCTTGTGTTTAAGAAATTGCCGCGCCGCCAATGCGCGCTGTTGGCGCTCCCGATTGTATTCGAAACCGATGCGTCCCCACAAGCAGTCGAGACTTGCGGGTTTGGACGATAAAATCAAACGCAAGCGATGTGCCGCGCGCTGCGCTTGGTTTGCGTATTCGGCGCGCTCGCTGATCGTTTCAGATTCAACGCCAAATTCTTTCAGCCAGCGCGCGAGATGGCGCAAAAACAAATAGCCGCTTTCGACAAAGCCCTCGTATTTTGTCAATGAAACAATCGGTGGATAAAAGTTATAGTTGCGTTTTTCAAACGCTTTGGGCGCCGACATTCCCGCGCCAAAGTAGGCGGCGAGAAAAAGACGCTTGTGCCACAACGGCGCATTGTCTAACCACAATGGCGCATCGAAATCTTGCGCGGTCTTGTTGCCAAGCGGCGCGCCCAAAAGATTCAGAATCACCGCGAGCGCGCTGCTTGCCACTTTGACGGAACGTTCTATGCTCTCAAATTCATACGTATCGTAATGCGTTGCAATTCGATTTGCGCGAGCGCGCGCGTAAATGCGGGAAGGGCTGAATCCGATGGCGCGTATGTCGCGTTGAAGCTCTGCCAAATCTGCGGGCTTGCCGTAAAACGCCGTGACGCCATTCTTGTCGCCGCCTTCGAAATGCATCGAACCATCGCCCAAGCCATAACCGAGTAATTTAATGAGATACGGGAGTTGCGGCGAATCGTAACGCAGCGTCGCCAAGTCGCGCGCGCGCAGTTGATTCACAATTTGCGCCGCGCCATTGCCGCGCGCGCCAATGCCAAGCGCAGCGAGCCGCGCGCGAATTTCTTGTTCGGTAAAAAGGATTTCGCTCGAGGGGCGCTCGAACGGCACGCCGTCAAACGGATACTGCGCGATTTCATCATTCGGCTGCAAGTCGGAAACGGGAATCATACCGCGCGGCGTCCAAAAGGGATGGTCCGCGGTGGCAATAATTTCTGCGCCGTTCGTCGTCACAATCCGAAAAACTTGTTTGTCGCTCGCGATTTTCAGATAGCGCTCGATTCCCGTTCGTTCAACCGCAAGCGCGTTCAAATTTTGGCAAACCAACTGCGCCTCGCGCCATTCCGTTTGCATTTCCGCAATCGGGCGCGTGTAACCGAAATGATGCAAAATCTGCGTCTCACCCGCGAGGCAGTTGATATCATAACCTACGGCGCCGGGCGAAATCACGCCGTCTGCGGTGTTGGTCGCAAACACGCCGCCGACGGGCGCGCCGTATCCTTGATGAATGTCGGGCATCGCAATCGCGTATTTCACAATGCCCGGCAACGTCGCAGTGTTGACGAGTTGCTCGATAGATTTGTCGGTCAGCGCGTCATCCAGTAATTCTTCATCCGCCCACACGCGTGCCGGCGCGCGCATATCCGCGCGATATTCGCGCGGAACCTGCCAGACAAATTCCGAGAGACGTTGTAAATCGGCTTTTTGAATCATTTTCGAAGCTCTGTCGTATTGCGCCTATTGTGGCTGCGGCAGCGGACGGGGAAACGCGTTGGCGCAGCGCGCGATAATAGCGCCCAGTTCAGCGGCTTCTTCTAACGGTTGCGCCCGCTCTCGCACAATCTTTGCGGCGCGGTCGGCCCATTGTATGGCGTTGTCGGATTGATGCAGCAAGCGGTGCGCTTCCGCCAAATACATCGCCGCGCGCACGCGATAGCGCCAATAATTTTGCGTTTCGGCGATGGCATAGAGTTGCTCCGCCCATTCGCGCGCGCGAAAGCCATCTTGTTGTCCTATATACACCGCCGCTATGACGGCCGCTAACTCTGCCATGCGTTGGGCAGAGGAAATCTGCCGGGCGATGGAATAATAGCGCTGCGCCAAAAACAGCGCGCGGGCAAGTTCGCCGCGCCGCTGATATAACCGCGCCAAACACGCGCCTACCCAACATTCGCGCTCGCGTTCGCCGAGTCGCTTGAACCATGCCAGCGCCTGATTCAAGTCGCGCGCCGCCGCGTCAAATTGTCCCAGCTTTGTCCACAGATTTCCCAAATTGGCTTGGAGTGTGATTTTGATACGCAGCGGCGTTTCGGGCAGCGTCAGATTTTGCGCGCGCTCGAATTCTCTTTGCGCCGCGTCATAGTCGCTCATCGTTTCGAGAACGCAAGCAACGTTATTCAAATCGGTCGGCAGGTGTTCTGGACTGCCCGACGATTCATCAATCGCCAGCGCCGCGCGATAGTGTTTCAGCGCCAAATGAAAATCACCCAATTGGTCATACGCCACGCCGAGCAGCCGCCGCGCCCATGACGCGCGCGGCCCATCCTGATTTTGCGCGCTAATACGCAAGGCTTGTTCAGCCAGCGCGATAGCCTCGCGATGATGGCTCTGACAAATTTTGACCCACGCCAAGCGCGCGCGCGCCTCGGCTTGACGCTCTGGGGCATCGAACTTGTTTGCCAGAGATTGCATTGCCGCCAGATTTTCCAGCGCCGCATTCCAATCCGCATCCCAATCGTACAGTTCGTCGCATGCTACGCGGATGGCCCATTCTTGTTCTCGCCGCCAGGGAGAATCCGGGAGCATGTTTAACGCGTCCAGCGCACGCTTTAAATAACGCGCCGCTTTGCCGGGCGTCCCGCGCTTTTTGAGCTCCAGACCGAGCTCCTTTGTCTGCTGCACGATTTGCAAATTGAGTTCAACCGCGCGCTGTGTGCGCGCGGCGGGCGCGCTTTGAGGCAACGGCGAGTGCGCCGCAAGCGCGGTTTCAAGTTGGGTTAAACGCGCCGTCGCATTTTGAATGAACGCCGGAGGGGTAATTAGTTGGAATTGCTCGGCGAGCGCGCGCAGATGCGCCGAGGGTTCAAGCTGCAGCTCGTCGCGCCAAAGCGTCTGATACGCTTCAAACTGCGCGCGCGCTTGATTGAGGCGACCCGCCAAGGCATAGAGTTGAATGAGCTGATAATGCGCGGCTTCGCAAAAGGAATCGGCATGCACCCATTGTTGCGCCGCGCGGATTGCCGCGTCAAAATCGCGCTGCGTTTGATACGCTTCGACAAGACGATTCAACGTCAACAAGTAACGCTCGCGCAAGCGTTCGCGATGCGGCAGAGTCCAATCCTCGTAGATGCCTTCGAGAAAGTCGCCGCGATACAACGCGGCGGCTGTTTCCAATGCCTGTGTTGCAGCTGTATCAAGCGCGGGCGTGGTATTGGAATGAGCCATTTGCGCGGTGAGCGATTCAAATTCAAGCACATCAAGCCAGAACGGCGCGTGCGGATTGAATTGAATCGTCTCGCGCTCGCCCCATAAATAATTATCCGACCCAAGCAGCGTCCGCAAACGATAGAGATGACTGTTCAACGTGCGCCGCGCTTGCGCTTCCGGCGTATCGGGCCAAAACGCGGCGGCGACGAGGGAACGCGCGAGCGGACGTTCGCGCTGCATGACCAAGTATGCCACGAGGCTGAGCAAAAGAGGCGAACGATTCAACTGCTGCAAGGGCTGTCCATTGAACTTGACCAAAGGGGCAGCGAAAAAATACATTTGCAACATAGCAAGCCACCTCGTTTGATAGATATTTGATAGGCGGATGTTACGCTCTGCTTGACTATATTTTACCACTATCCCATCGCAGCGGCATAAACTCTTTCAACAAGGAGAACGAAAATGAAAACATTGAAGTTTTGGTTCGCAATTCTTTTGTTCAGCATGGCGTTTGGTTTTTTGCCCAATGTCGCACGCGCCGATGATCCCATTTGGAATGGCGGCGGCAAAGACCCAAACTATGTGCCATCGGAACAGGAGCGACAAGCAAGTGAAGCGAGAAAAGCAATGGCAAAACGCTATCTGAAAGCGCGCAAGAAAGAACTTGGCGCGGAGGCGGTCAACGGCAGCAAGATATTGAATATCCCCGAAGTGGACCAGTTAAAAGAAAAAATCGTTTGGGATATTAACGCGAATCGCGGGCTGGAGACAGTATTGTTCACCAAGTACGACGACACTCTTGTAATGCCAGGTTGTCCGACGGATAGAGTGATCCCTCACATTGTCGCTATTCGCGGATATGAAGAGACCATGGATCGGACCAAAATTCACTATATCGAGACTGGTCAAGCGGCTCAAGGATATTTCGGATCCTTTTACCAGAACCTGCGTTTGACCAAGTTTTACAAGTTTGTAAATGCACAGAACGGCGGTAACAATTCGCAAGTTTGGTAAAATCTGACCTGACAACCCGCCAATTTTAGGTCGCGCGCTCGACATTCTGCCTATGGGATTCCGCATCCGCTTTTACGCTTATATGTTGCTCATGCCCCTCGCGCTTTTACTTGGGGCATGTGCGAACGTACAACAAGTTCCGCCTTTATCTCGGCTTTTCCCACAAACCATCGCGCTTGAAACTATTACGCCAGCCCCAACGCCTGCAATGCCTATCGCCTCACGGACAGCCCGCGCCGTCTCCACGTCTACGCCTGCACCCTCCCCGGACAAACACATCTTGGGTCCCGAGCCGACAGAATTTGTAACTCACACGCCGCGCCCGGGTGCGACTCCAATACCAACTATTGCCTTTGCGCCAAGCATTTCAGTCACAACGCAAATTCACGTGCGGCCATTGGATCAGTATCCGTCAAGTCTTACGTTGGATGAGGATTATATTTACTGGGCACGTGGATGGAATGGCGATACCTATCGTTTTCCAATCTACGGCGGCGCAGAGGAATTCCTGGCGCGCTCCCAATTCTATCAACGCGGCGACGGTTATCTTTACAGCCAATGGTTTGTGCGGGCAGGCGATTGGTTCATTTATACTGATACGCGCCTGTATGACACAGGAGTTTGGGCGCTGCATGCGCTGAACCTTGAGACGAAACAAGATACGATCGTCATGCAAGAAACGGGCAGTCATGCGCCTGCATGGTCGCCGCTGCCCTATTATTCGGCCGAAGGAGATTGGCTTGCGTGGTCTCGTTTGGAGTTGGGTGATCCAATGCGCTGCGACCAAAGCGTTCTCGGTATAACCAATCTTGCGAGTGGAGAGGAGCGCGAACTGGACCGTGTTTGTACCCTAGGGCATTATATGTGGATTGCACCATTGATTACAGGCGACCATCTGATAATCGAACAAGATTTGCCCGATGCGCAAGGACGCCAGAACAATATTTTTTTGTGGAATTGGAAAACTGGCGAACGCACGGCGTTGACCACGACTGGTTATAGCAGCATGCCCGCGGTATCTGGCAAATGGGTGGTGTGGAAAGAGGCGCCGCGTTACACCGAAAGCAGGAATTACATTATTTACAATCTAGAGACTGGAGCGCGGCAGTCTATTCGCGGACTCGGGTGTTGGATGGATCCGCGCGTGAGCGGACATTGGCTCTATTCGGGCACGTGCAAGAATTTGACGATTTACGATTTAGAACAGCAGCGCATGGTCGAGGTCGTGAAGTTGCCCAAGGGGGATAAATTTTACGGAGCTATCATGTCGGACGAATGGGCGGTGTGGGGCGTGGTGCGGGAAACGTCTTTGGGCAAAGAATACGAGTTTCAGTGGCGCAGGTTGCCGTAATTTGGGATTTATGATTTATGACGCCCTGCTGCTTGATGCAAAATCATGAATCAGAAATCTGCAATCCTAAATTCCTCACACGTCCACCACCACCGTCGCCTGCCATCCTTTTTCCGTTTGTTCGATTTTCAAATCGTGATACGTCACCGCTTTAATAAATTTTGTAAGCGGCTGCGCGCGCGCGCCGTGAACAATGGCGCGCAGTTCCGTATCGGATAAATTTACGATTTCAAATTTTTGATACGTCTCGCGCTGCGTCTCTTGCAAAAATAAAAGTTCGCTCAACCAATTTACGAGCAGCGCCTCGCGGTCAATGCCTTGAACGTGAATTTCGCGCGTGAGCGTAGATTGCGCGTCGAGCGCGCCTTCCAACGCAAACAGCGCATAGGCGGCGTTCTGAAACAATTCTTTTAAATCGCTCCCGAACGCGCGAAACGCCCAGTCGGCGGTGTGATCCAGCTCTTGATACTGCATTACAAAGCGGGCTGGGCGACGGCGGACGTCAAGCAAGGTTCGCCTTTGCCCAGCTGTTTTAGGATGGCGCGCGCGTTTTGCACGTCCAGCGCCATTTGGTCGAGCAGCGCCGGAACGCTGTCAAACTTTAATTCGTCGCGCAAGCGTTTTATAAAACACACTTGGAGCTCTTCGCCATAAATCCAGCGCGCAAAATCCAAAAGGAAAATTTCGACCAAGCGTTTGCCGCCGCCAAAAGTCGGACGAATGCCGATGCTCGCCGCGCCGTCCAGCCATTCATTGCCGAGGCGCACGCGCACGGCGTAAATGCCGTCGGCGGGAATCAATTTTTGCGCCGCAATGTCGAGATTCGCCGTCGGATAACCGAGCTCGCGCCCGCGATGATCGCCGTGTACGACCACCCCATGCAGCGTCGGATAATAGCCGAGCCATTGCGCCGCTTGCTCCACCTGCCCGCTCGCCACCAAATCGCGGATGCGCGTGCTGGAAATCATGCCCTGCTCCAAGAGCTGCGGTTCGACCACTGTCACGGTGAAACCCATTTCCGCGCCGAGCGTTCGCAAAACCTCAATCGTGCCTTCGCGTTTATAGCCGAGCGCGAAATTCGGACCGCAGACGATTTCAATCAAGTTGAGATGGCTGTGTAACAGTTCCACGAATTCGCGCGCGCGGAGTTTGGACTGTTCGAGCGAAAACGGAAAAACGACGACGTAATCCAGACCTTGCCGCGCGGCGAGTTCGAGGCGTTCGTCCAAATCGCTGAGCAAGAGCAGCTTCGAGTCGGGGCGCAAAACCAACTTGGGATGAGGGTCGAGCGTAATCAACACGCTCGCCGCGTTTTGCGCGCGCGCGCGCTGTTTTACCGTTTCAATCAATTGGACGTGCCCGCGATGCACGCCGTCAAACGAGCCAATTGTAATGACGCTCGGTTTGGTTAAATGAACCAACGTCAGGTTGCGAATAATTTCGGTCATGTCTCTAATACTTTTTTGGGTTTAAGTTGTTGGTTGGCGCTGCGTTCGAGAATGGCGAAAAAAGTTCCGCGTTCATCATACGCGCGCACGAGGGGCGTCGTCAAATTTTCGGGCGCGGGAACGCATTGTCCGTTGCGAAGCGCGCGCGCTTGATTTTCATTGAAATGGGCTGCGTCAAAATCCGATACCGTCACATCCATCGGCAAGAGATATTTTTTCAAATCGTTTTGCAGCATGGCATTTTCGACTTGGGCGAGCGTCAAACTCTGCGCGATGGAAAAATTTCCGCTGGCGACGCGCCGCAGCGCCGCCAGATGCGCGCCCGTGCCAAGTTTCGCGCCCAAATCGTGCGCGAGCGAGCGAATATAAGCGCCTTTGCTGCAGTGGACGTCGAACGTCACGCTGTCGTTTTCGATAGCGATGTGGGCAATAGAAAAAATTTCAATCGCGCGCGGCGGCATTTCAATTTCAATGCCTTGCCGCGCGAGTTTGTACGCGCGTTTGCCTTGCAGTTGAATCGCGGAATGGGCGGGCGGAATTTGATTTTGTTTGCCCACAAACGATTCTAGCGCGGCGTAAATTTGTTCGTCCGAAACCGCGACGGCGCGCGTGGCGACCACGTTGCCGGTCGCGTCGTACGAATCGGTTTCGACGCCCAGCCGAACGGTCGCGCGATATTTTTTATCGTGGTCCACAATGTATTCCGCGAGCCGCGCCGCGCTGCCGAGCAGCGTCAACAGCACGCCGGTCGCCAGCGGGTCCAACGTGCCTGCGTGGCCCACGCGCGCAACGCCGGTGATTTTGCGGACGCGGTGCACGGCTGAATGGGAAGAAAGACCTTGGGGTTTGTCGAGGATGAGAAGGGCGTTCATTGGACGACGAAAGTTGAATGGCAAATGACAAAAAGATCAACGCGCGCTTATTTGTCGTTCGCCCTTTGTCGTTCGTCCTGTTCTTGCCGAATGGCGTCAAGAACGCGCGCGACGGCAGTTTGAAAAGGCGGCGGGAGCGTGGCGCCGGACGCTTGTTTGTGACCGCCGCCGCCGAGCCGCCGCGCGACGCCTGAAACGTCCACGCCCGCGCGCGCGCGCATGCTGAGGTCTATGCGCCCGTCTTTTTTCTCGACCAGCAAAAAAGCGATTTGCGCTTCGGCGACGCTGAGCAAATGATTGACGATGCCGGTCGTGCCGTTGCCGTTCGCGCCAAATTTTTCGAGCGTTTGATAATCCAGCGCATTGTAAATGACTGCCTGATCGAGCGTCGCGTGTTCCAACGCATAGCCCAAAACGCGCAGCGCCTGAAACGAACGACGGTTATAAACGCGGTCAATGATTTCGGGGATCGAGCCGCCGTGTCGTACGAGGCGCGTCGCGATTTCGAGCGTTTCGGACGTGGTGGAGCTGGTGCGAAAACCGAGCGTGTCGGTGACGATGCCGGTCAAAAGCGCTTGGGCGAGCGGCGGCGTCAAGGGAACGTCCAGCGCGCGCACCACCGCATAAACGATTTCTGCCGCGGACGCCGCCGCGGTGTCCACCAGATTGTACGCGCCGAACGGTTCATTGGTGACGTGGTGGTCAATCAGAATGATGGGGCGCGCGCCGATGGCTGCCGCGTCAAACGTTTTGCCGTATCGCGTCGAGTCGCTGCCGTCCACATAAACGAAAACGTCTTGCGCTTGCGGTTTGCGCGGCGCGATTGCGCGCACGCCGTCGAGAAAATCCAAACTCTCTGGAATTTTATCGTCGAGCGCGAGCGTCACCTCTTTGCCGAGCGCGCGCAGCGCGTGCCCCAGCGCCAATTGCGAGCCGACGCAATCGCCGTCCGGCATGATGTGCGCGCCGATAAAAACGCTGCGCGCCTTGTTCAAAACGGCGACAATGTCGCGTAAGGTTTGCGAATCAATCATGCGGCTGCCGCCAAAGACGGAATGACGCGCGCGCGCCATTCCGTCTTGGATTTAGCTGACGCGTTCCTTTTTGTAAAACTCGATGAGGTCGCCTTCGTGCAAATCATTGAATCCTTCGAGACTGATGCCGCACTCGTATCCTTCCGCGACCTCTTTGACGTCGTCGGTAAAGCGTTTCAACGAGCTCAATTGTCCGCTGAAAATTTCTTTTTGACCGCGCAGCACTTTGGCGGTCGCGCCGCGTTGAATCGTGCCTTTGATGACGCGGCTGCCCGCAATGACGTTCTTTTTGACGTTGAAAATTTTCAACACTTGGGCGCGCCCCGTCAACACGTCTTTGTATTCGGGTTCGAGCATCCCCTTGAGCGCCTTGTCAATGTCTTCGATGAGTTTATAGATAACGTTGTACTTGCGAATGTCAACTTGCTCTTGTTCCGCCAACGCGTCCGCCGCGCTTTCGACGCCGACGTTAAAGGCGATGATGATGCCTTGCGACGCGGCGGCGAGCATCACATCCGCTTGCGTGACCGTGCCGATGCCTTGCCGCACGATTTTCGCGTGCAAATTGCCGTCGCCCAATTTTTCGAGCGACGAGACGATCGGTTCGAGCGAACCCGCGACGTCGGCTTTGACCAACAGGTTGAGCTCCTTGACGCTGCCTTCTTTGAATTTGGCGTACAGGTCGTTGAGCGAAATGGCGGCGGTCTTGGTCTCTTTGGCGCGGCGCATCTGAATGCGTTCGGTGGCGCGCGCCCGCGCTTCTTGTTCGCTCTCGACTTCTTCGAACGGTTCGCCGGCGGACGGCACATCGCTCAAGCCGGTAATGACGACCGGCGTAGCGGGCGGCGCGTCGGCGATACTTTCGCCGCGTTCATTAAACATCGCGCGCACTTTACCATACGTTTCGCCCATCACGATAAAATCGCCGACGTTGAGCGTGCCTTCTTGGACCAACATGGTCGCCGTGGGGCCCTGTTGTTTGTCGAGACGCGATTCAATGACGACGCCGTGCGACAATTTATCGGGATTGGCTTTGAGGTCGGCGAGTTCGGCGACGAGCAAAACGTTTTCGAGCAAATCGTCCAGCCCCAATTTTTGTTTGGCGGAAATGGGGACGACGGTCACTTCGTCTTTGCCGCCGTACACTTCCAAACCGATTTCGCTCAACTGTTGTTTGGCGCGTTCGGGATTTGCGTTCGGGCGGTCAATCTTGTTCAAGGCGATGATGATCGGCACTTGCGCCGCGCGCGCGTGTTCGATGGCTTCGCGCGTGGTGGGCATGACGCCGTCGTCGGCGGCGACGACGATAATGGCAATGTCGGTAGATTTGGCGCCGCGCGCGCGCATCGCCGTAAACGCCTCGTGGCCCGGCGTATCGAGGAACGTAATCTTTTTACCGTTGTGCGTAATCTGATACGCGCCAATGTGCTGCGTAATGCCGCCAAATTCGCCGCCGACGACGTTCGTATTGCGAATCGCGTCGAGCAGCGACGTTTTGCCGTGATCCACGTGACCCATCACCGTGACGACCGGCGGACGCGGTTTCATCTTGGCAAGTTCTTCCGCCGTGTATTCGACTTTTTTCGGCATCGAAGAGAGTGTCGTGGCGGGTTCTTCGACCACTTCCGGTTTTTCTTCTTGGACCTGAAAACCGAGTTCTTCGGCAATCAGCGCGGCAGTGTCGAAATCAATGGATTGCGTGATATTTGCCATGACGCCGTTCGCCATCAATTTCTTGATAATGTCAATGGGCGTGAGTTTGAGCTGCGTCGCCAAATCGCGCACGGTCAACGACGCGGGCAAAATCACGACGGCAGCGACGGCTGGTTTCGCCAGCGCGGCGGGCGCGGCGGTTTTAGATAAAGGCGGACGCTGCCCCGGCGCGCCCGGTTTGCCCGACGTATGTCCTTGCGGCGGACGATTGCCGCCTTGCGTACGATTGCCGTTCGGCGGACGATTGCCGCCTTGCCGATTTTGGCTTTGGGGCGGACGCTGACCGCTGCCATGTTTTTGCTGCGAGTGATGTTTGTTGCCGCCGGAACCGGTGCGCTGTCCATACGGGCGATTGCCGCCGGTACCGGCGGGACGTTGACCGGAATTGCTTGCGCCGGCGGGGCGCGGCGCATTGGAGCGCGGCGCATTGCCGCCGGAACCGCCTTGCGGGCGCGGCGCATTGGAACGCGGCGCATTGCCGCCGGAACCGCCTTGCGGGCGCGGCGCATTGGAACGCGGCGCATTGCCGCTTGAACCGCCTTGTGGGCGCGGCGCATTGGAGCGCGGCGCATTGCCGCCGCTTGAACCGCCTTGCGGACGCGGCGCATTGGAGCGCGGCGCATTGCCGCTTGAACCGCCTTGCGGGCGCGGTGAATTTGTGCGCGGCGCATTGCCGCCGGAAGTTTGTGGGCGCGGCGCGTGTGACGTTGTGGGTTTGGCGGATAGAGGCGTAGGCGCTTTCGCTTGGACGCCCGCGCTGTCGCCGGCGCTGACGGGTTTTTTCGGTTCCGCGCTGGCGGCGGGATTAACGTTTGCCTCTGGGTTTAGATTGTCTGCCATTCCATCCTCGCTTGAGGGCTATACCCACAAAATCATTTGGCTCGCATCGAGCCGCAGGCGGCGCAATCCGAGCGTGTTCTTGTGAACATGCGTCCTATACAATTGAAAAATTTGAAACGTGAAAAGCGGCGCGCAAAATCAATCTGGCGCGCCAATGGTTGGCGCGGGGACGAACAGCGGGGAGCGGGGCGGAAAATTAAATCAATGCCATTCGCTCCTCGCTTCGTCGGGCAGGCGCTTGAGGCGCCGAGCGTAATCGCTTGTCACGCGCAAGATTTCACAAACCCACAGTTGGTTGACCATGCTGCTTAGCCCGTAGGCGTGTTTGGGTTTGCGCCCGCTTGCTTGATATTTTGCGTCGTTTTTCGCGCGGCGCGACGCGCGCCGGATAGTTGTGCGTTCATTTCGTTTCCCGACAGCTTTAATGCCGGAAAAGTTTCTGCCAAGTTTTGCAAAGCCAATAAATCCTCGGGCGACGGCGGCGTTTTCAGATTCAACGCATGTTGTAATTTGCCGGGCGCGCCCAAAACGTTTTCAAAACATTCGCGCGTTTTATGTATGTATGTGCCGCGCCCGTTGAGTTTGCCGGTCGGGTCGGCGACCACGCGCCCTTCCGCCGTGCGGACGATGCGCAAGAGTTCACGTTTCGCTTGCACGCCGCGACAACCGATGCACGTGCGCTGCGGAATATGCTTTGGCATATTCGTTTATTCGGCGTCCGTCTCTTCCGTTTCGGCGGACTCATCGTCAACGCTTTCGTCTTCGTCGCTCAATTCATCCAACCAATCTTGTTTGCCGCCTTTGTGTTTCTTTTGCGCGACGACTTTACCCGCTTTCGGGTCAAAGACCAGCGTCTGGCGTTTGCGACGATCCTCTTTGAGTTTGCGCGTACGCTCGTCGTCCGGTTCCGCGACCTCTGCTTGCGTTTCCACCTGCCGTTGTTCAAATTGTTCCAACGCTTCGGCAAACGAAAGTTCTTCTTCGGGTTCGGGTTCGGGTTGCGGTTCCGGTTCCGGTGAAACGATGGGCGCCACCGGCGCGGGCGGCATGACGGGCTGCGTCGTGACGACATCCAATGCGGGCGCGGTTTCGTCTGTCTCCAAAATGGCTTCGGCGTCCGAAACTATTTGCTGCGCGTCCAACGTCGCTTGTTCTTCCATTTGGCGGCGCATCAAATCTTCATTCACCTGCGCTTCGCTCTTGATGTCAATGCGCCAACCGGTCAATTTGGCGGCGAGGCGCGCGTTTTGGCCCTCTTTGCCGATGGCGAGGGAAAGTTGTTTGTCGGCGACAATGACGGTTGCCACCTTGTCGCCGTTTTCGTCTTCGGACAAGCTGACTTCGGTCGCTTTGGCAGGCGACAAGGCGCTGGCGATAAAAATTTGCGGATTCGGATTCCACTCGATGACGTCAATCTTTTCGCCGGACAATTCGTTGACGATAGCTTGGATGCGTCCGCCGCGCTGCCCTACGCACGCGCCGACGGGGTCAATGCCGTCTTGCGACGCCGACACGGCGACTTTGCTGCGCTGACCCGCTTCGCGCGCGATGGATTTGATTTCGACGAGTCCGTTAAAAATTTCCGGCACTTCGATTTCGAGCAAGCGGCGCAGCATATTGCGATGGGTGCGCGACAATAAAACTTGGGGCCCCCGCGACGCCTTGTTGACTTCGGTAATGAGCGCGCGAATTTTTTGATTGTGCCGGTAGCGTTCGGTGGGAATCTGTTCGTTTTTGGGCAAGAGGCCCTCGATGCGGCCCAAATCTACGGTGATATTGCCTTGTTCAATCGTCTTGACGGTGCCTTGAACGATTTCGCTTTCGCGGCTGTGAAACGTGGTATAGAGCGCGTCGCGTTCCGCTTCGCGGATGCGCTGCAAAACGACTTGTTTCGCCGTTTGCGCGGCGATGCGTCCGAAATTGTCCGGCGTGGATTCGATGGCGACGGTCGAACCGATGTCCGCCATCGGGTCGAGCACGCGCGCGTCGGCGAGCGAAATTTCCGCGCGGCGGTCGGTCACCTGATCCACCACCGCTTTTTGCGCGAAAATTTTCACTTTGCCGCTATTCGGGTCAATTTTTGCCGAGATATTCGCCGAGCCGCCGTAATTGCGTTTGTATGCCGAAACGAGCGCCTGTTCCACCGCATGCAAAACGGTATCTTTGGACAAGCCGCGTTCGGTGCAAATTTGTGCGATTGCGACGATAAAATCGTTCTTGGATGCCTGCGCCATACGTTACTTTATTCTCCATCAACAAAGAACAGTCGGGAGCGCCGACTGTTCTAAAAAAACGTGCGAGGTTGAATGACAACTTTATAGCATGATTGAAACGTTTTGGCAAATTCGCATTGCGGCAAAACGGCGCGCGTTAAAAATTACGTAAAAACGTTGACGCCCGCATATCAGGGCGCTATAATTATTTCAACGCAATTTTGTTGCCAAGCTTGAAAAAAACTTACGAGCGTTAGAACTCGTGTTATTCCCGAAGGAGGGATCACTGATGAAATTTGAATTACCGCCGCTGCCTTTTGCATACGAAGCGCTAGAACCGCACATTGACACGCTGACGATGCAGATTCATCACGACAAGCATCATGCCGCGTATGTCAATAATCTCAACGCCGCGCTCGAAAAACACCCCGAATTTGAAACGGGCAGCGTCGAATCCTTGATTAGCAATCTCGACAAGGTGCCGGAAGATATTCGCACGGCGGTCCGCAACAACGGCGGCGGCCATGCGAATCACGCCGCGTTTTGGTTGGCGCTGGGCCCGAACGCGGGCGGCGCGCCCAAAGGCGCGTTGGCGGACGCCATCAATGCCGCGTTCGGCAGTTTCGACGAATTCAAAGCCAAATTCAAAGCCGCGGGCGCCGGACGTTTCGGTTCGGGCTGGGCGTGGCTCGTGCTGGACGGCGGCAAGCTGGCGATTATGAGCGCCGCGAATCAAGACAATCCGTTGATGGAAGGCAAGACGCCCGTGTTTGGCGTGGACGTTTGGGAACACGCGTATTATCTCAAATATCAAAATCGCCGTCCCGATTATTTGGACGCGATTTGGCATGTGGTGAATTGGGACGCGGTCGCCAAGAACTATGACCAAGCGCTGGCGGCGAAACGCTAAGCGGGTTTCCAAAGGGCCGCAGGATAAAGAAAATAACGACGGCGCGTGCAACTTGCCAGGTTGCACGCGCCGCTGTGTTTTGTAGGGCGCTAACGGACGCCAAGCGCGCGTCCTTGACAATCGCTTGCCGCGCAGGTCACGGCGGACCCAAGCCGCTCGTCACGCGCGAAAAAACGCTGCCGATTTGCGGACCGAGCAGCGCGAGGATTGCGATAACGAAAAGCGCAATGACAACGCACGCAATCGGAATCGCCATGCAGCCCAATGCGAAAATCGCCGGTTTGCCCGCGCCTTCTTGTTTCACTTGGATCGGCGCGGCGCTCGCGCGCGGCGTTTGTCCCGCCGCCAATAATTGCGCCCGCGCCGCGTCGCGCACATATTCCACCGGATCGGCGCCGACCAGATTTTGCAGCGCGTCAATAATCTGCGAATCTTGCAGCGCGGCGGGCGATAGATTTTTTACGGCGCGTTCGCGCGTTTTCGCGCTGTCCGATTTTAATGCGGCGAGAACCGCTGCCGTTTCGTTCATCTCTCCTCCTTTGGATTAACCGAATTGTGATACTATTGGCGCCACCGGTTTCCAACTGATGCGCATCTTTTTGAGGCGGCGAGAATTCGCCAACAGTATCCATTGTGCGTTCACGTCACGCGCGGCGCGAATTATATATCGAAAACGTTCGCACAATTGTTCTAATTTGTGATACAATTTCGCCATGCAAGCTTTCTGTTCCAAATGCGATCTGCCGCGCGCCATGACCGCGCTGCAAATCACGCACACGGCGGACGGGCAGGTCGTCACGCGCGGCAAATGCGCGGCGTGCGGTCACGCGTTGATTGCGCTCGGTGCGCCGCCGTCGAATGACGCGCCGCAGCAGGGCGAATTGTTTTCTACGTCCAGCGTGCGCGAGGAAAAAGCCGCGTACGTTCCAAAGCCCGCCGCGCGCGCTGAAACCGCCGCGCCGTCCAAAAATCCGCGCGCCAAAAAATCCGCCGCGCCCAAACGCGGTTCGCGTTCGCGTCGCGCGAATTCCGAGTCGGATTATGACGAGGCGGACTCGGCGCCCAACCCTGAACCCTCGACGTTTACTCCCGGCGCCGCGCTCGTCATTGTCGAATCGCCAGCCAAAGCGAAAACGATTTCCAAATTTCTCGGCAAAAATTATCGCGTGCGCGCGTCCGTCGGTCACATTCGTGATTTGCCGCTCAAAGAATTGGGCGTGGATTTGGAACACGATTTCAAACCGAAATACGAAATCAGCGCGAAAAAGCGCGACGTCGTCGCCGAACTGCGCGAGTACGCGGCGCACGCGCCCGAAATTTATTTGGCGACGGACCCCGACCGCGAAGGCGAAGCGATTTCATGGCATCTCGCGGCGGCGTTGAAAACGCAAATCGCTGGCAAGCCGACGCATCGCGTCGAGTTTCACGAGATTACCCAAGACGCGATTCGCGCCGCGTTCTCGCATCCGCGCAGCATTGACATGAGCCGCGTGAACGCGCAGCAAGCGCGCCGCGTCCTCGACCGTATCGTCGGTTACACCATCAGCCCTTTGCTGGCGAAAAAAATGAAAAAGTGGACGCTCAGCGCGGGGCGCGTGCAATCCGTCGCCGTTCGTCTCGTCGTCGAGCGCGAGCGCGAGATTCAAAATTTTGTCGCGGTCGAGTATTGGAGCATCGAAGCGGAATTGCGCAAGCGGGGAGTAGGGGGAGAGAGAGACAGGGAGACAGGGAAACAGGGAGACAGGGAACGGGGGGGGGCTTTGAGTTCCAACTTGCAAGCGTTGTCCTCTGTTTTTCGCGCGCGCCTGATCAAAGTCGGCGACAAGGATTTTGAATGTCATTCCGGCGCGGAAGCGTTGAAATTGCAAGCCGTTTTGGAAAAATGCGATTATCGCGTTTTGGATGTGCGGCGCAAAGACATGACGCGCGATCCGTATCCGCCGTACATCACTTCGTCGTTACAGCAGGACGCGTCGCGCCGTTTAGGGTTCAATCCGAAGCGCGCCATGAAAATCGCGCAGGAATTGTACGAAGGCATTGATCTCGGCGACGAAGGCACGGTCGGCCTGATTACGTACATGCGGACGGATTCGACCAACGTTGCGGACGCGGCGCAAAAAGAAGCGCTGCAATACATCGCGGAAAAATTTGGCGCGGAATACTTGCCGCCGAAACCGCGCGTGTACGCCAAAAAGGTCGCGGGCGCGCAAGAGGCGCACGAAGCGATTCGTCCCACCAAAACGTTCCGCGAACCGAGCGCGGTTCGGCAATATCTCGATAACGACCAGTACAAATTGTACGATTTGATTTGGAAACGTTTTGTCGCGTCGCAAATGGCAAGCGCAATTTTCGATACGACGGCGGTGGATGTTGCAGCGACGGCAGAAAACGGAACGCCGTTCGCCGCCGGCAGTCCGTCGTCATTTTTATTTCGCGCGAACGGTTCGCTTTTGAAATTTGCCGGATATCTCGTCGTGTACGGGCGCAGCGTAGGAGATGAAGACGAAGAGGATGACGCGGACAAGCGCTTGCCGCCTTTGGAAAAAAACGAGCCGCTCGATTTACTCGGCATTTATCCCGAACAGCATTTCACCGAACCGCCGCCGCGTTACACCGAAGCGACGCTGATCAAAGCGCTGGAACGGCACGGCATCGGGCGTCCGTCCACGTATGCGCCGATTATGGCGAACATCCAAGAGCGCGATTACATCGAACAGATCCAAGGGCGGCGTTTGAAACCGACGGAACTCGGTTTTGTGGTGAACGATTTATTGGTCGCGCATTTCGCCGAAATTATGGATTACGGTTTCACCGCGCAGATGGAAGAAAAACTCGACGCGGTGGCGGAAGGCAAACAGGATTGGGTTCAACTGCTGCGCGAATTTTACGCGCCGTTCAAACTCACGCTCGACCGCGCGGCGGAGGAGATGCCGATTACGCGCGTCGCCGACGAAATGACCGACGTAAAATGCGATTTGTGCGGCGCGCCGATGACAATTAAAAAGGGCAAGTACGGAAAATTTTTAGCGTGCGCGCGTTTTCCCGCGTGCAAAGGCATGAAAAAAATCACGACGGGCGTGCGCTGTCCCAAATGCAAACAGGGCGAAATCCGCGAACGCAAATCGAAAAAAGGGCGCGTCTTTTACGGCTGCGCGCGGTATCCCGATTGCGATTTTGTTTCGTGGGACAAACCGCTCGCCGAACCGTGTCCCAATTGCGGCGGCTTGCTTGCGCAGAGTTCCAAAAATGTGATACGATGCGTCAATGGCGATTATGAGGGAAAGATGAAAGCGGGTCAGACGGCAGATAGCAGATAGCAGACGACAGAAAGTGGAGAGCGGAAAGCGAAATTCAAAGATCAAAGATCAAAGATCAAAGATCGAAAATCAGAAATCAAAGATCGAAAATCGAAAATCGAAAATCGAAAATCAGAAATCAAAAATCAAAAATCAAAAATCAGAAATCAAAAATCAAAAACCCACTCACGGAGCTGCTCATGTCCTCACGTCTTGAACAATTGCGGGCAAAACTGGATGAACTCGGACTCGATGCGTTGATTGTTTCGCGCGGCGAAGACCAACGTTGGCTCGCGGGCTTTAGCGGTCATGCCGATTACGATTCGGTCATGCTCGTTTCCAAAAACGACGCGCGCATCGTCACCGATTTTCGGTACACCCAAGCCGCCAGCGCCCAAGCCCCCGCGCTGCGCGTCGTTCAAATCGAACGCGGCAAATTCGAGATTGGCGAAGCGCTGCGCGATTTCGCCCGGGAAAATAATTTGCGCGTTATCGGCTATGAACCGCAGCACGTTACGGTGTTTCGTTTCAAACAGTGGCAAAAGGGCGCGCGGCAGGCGGGCGCGAAACTGAAACCCGCCGAAGACCTTGTGAAAAATCTGCGCGCGGTCAAGGACGAAAACGAAATCGAATTGGTGCGGCGCGCGGTGCAATTGACGGACGAAGCGTTCGCGCATTTCGCGCGCGTCGTGCGCCCCGGCATGACCGAAAAGCAGGGCGCATGGCTGATTGAATCGTATTTTCGGGAACACGGCGCCGAAGGCAACGCCTTTGACCCGATTGTGGCGAGCGGACCCAACGCCGCGCTGCCGCACGCCGTCCCGTCAGACCGCGAAATTCAATTGGGCGAGCCGTTGACGATTGATATTGGCGCGCGTCTGGACGGCTATAACGCCGATTTGACGCGCACGATTATTTTGGGACACACGACTTCCAAGTTCAACGAAATTTACGGCATCGTGTTAAAAGCGCAGCAAGCCGTCGAGAAACGCGCGCGCGTCGGCATGACAGGCAAACAGGTGGACCGGCTCGCGCGGCGCGTCATCGAAAAAGCGGGTTACGGCGATACGTTCGGGCACGGGTTAGGACACGGCGTCGGACGCGTCGTGCATGAATTTCCGCGCGCGGCGAAAACGTCTCGAGATGTCATCGCGCCGAACATGCTGCTGACCGTCGAACCCGGCATTTATCTCCCCGAATGGGGCGGCGTGCGGATTGAAGATTTGATTGTGTTTCGCGACGACGGCGTCGAAATTTTGACGCGCGCCTCCAAAGACCCGTTAGTGCGCGTGGAAGCGCATTGAGCGCAAAATGATTCGCATCGTTTTTACCGCCGACAATCATCTCAATCGTTACTATGCCAAAATGACGCGCGACCAATTGCGCGAACGGCGCAAGCGCATTCGCCAAGCGTTCCGCGATACGGTTGATTTTGCCATCCAGCAAAACGCGCATTTTTATTTGCACGGCGGCGATTTGTTTGATAATCCCGATCCCAGCCCTGTCGAACTCGCGTACGTCGCGCGCGAATTCAAACGTCTGCAAGAACATAACGTGCGCGTTCTCGCCATCAGCGGCAATCACGACATGCCGCGTTATTTGGGCGAGAGCGCGACGCCGATTCGCATCTATCAGGAATTGGACGCGCTGCGCGTATTCAACAAACGCACGCAGGTCGAATTTGAAACGTTCGAGCTGGACGGCGCGCGCATCGCCATCGGGGGTCTCGCGCCCGACCCGCGCGCGACGGCAGAGACGGATTTGTTGGACGGCGTAGAAATCAATCCGCCCGAAGCGGACGTGAAAATTTTGCTGCTGCATGGCGGCGTCGAGGACGCGGTCCCGTTCGGTTTCGACGGCGCGGTGTATCGCAAAGCCGCCATCGCCGCACTCAAACCGATTGATTATTTTCTCGTCGGCGATATTCACGCGGACAAAAAAATGCAAATCGAACACGCGACGGTTTTGATCCCCGGCGCGACCGAACGCCTCACGTTTGGCGAATTGAATAACGAACCGGGGTTTTATTATTTGGAACTTGAAGGCAAGACGCCGCGCAAATTGCAGCGCAAAACCATCGCGCCGCAAGCGATGCGCCGCCACGAAATTCGCTGCGGCAATTTGCCCGCTGACGACCCGACCGCCTATCTCTTTGACGAAATTCGCGGCGTGAGCGACCCGGACCAATTGCTGCAATTGCGCCTCGCGGGCATCCTCGAACGCGACGCGTACCACAAACTAAAATTTTTTGATATTTGGCGGCTCGGCAACGAACTCAATTTTTATTTTGACTTGGATAAAGCCCAAGTCGAAATTCGCGCGCGCAACGCGGATACATTCGGCGGCGTCGTACCCGAAGAGCGCGTGGACGTGGAACGCGAACTCGGACGCGTGGCGGACGAATTATTGGACGCGGCGGAAGACGACGCGACGCGTTCGACGATTCAAGAAGCGCGCGCGCACGTCGTAAATTTGTACCGCCGCGAAAACGCGTAAAATACACGCTGTCCCGGACCGACCCACCCGCATCCCAATTCACAAGGAGTTTTTTTGTATGCGTAAAGCTATTCTCTGGTTTGCCGTTTGCGCGCTGGTCGCGCTGCCGGCGCTCTTGGTAACGTCCACCGCCGCCGCGCAAAAAGCGCGCGTTGCGCCTTTGCGGCTCAAGTCCGGTACGATTGTGCCGAGCCAAGAAAATTCCATTTCCGCCGCCGCCATGCCCGAAGCCGCCGGCAAGACGCAGGGTTATTATTTGGTGCAATTTCAAGGCGCGGTGCGCGAAGCGTGGAAACAGCAATTGACCGACGCGGGCGCCGAGATTGTGGCGTATGTCCCCGATTTCGCGTTCAAAGTTCGCATGACCGGCGCCCAAGCGCTCGGCGCGTTGAATCAGAAAAATGTCGCGTGGGTCGGCTCTTTTTTGCCCGTGTACAAGATGGACCTTGATTTGAAACGCGGCGACGGCGCGCCCTACACGGTGCGCGTCGAACAGGGCGCGAACGTTGACGCGACCATCGCCGCCATCAATGCGACGGGCGCGCAAGTGATGGATGCCGACGAAGATATACTGCGCGTCGCGGCGTCCGGCGCCCAAGTGGACGCGATCGCGCGCGTGACCGATGTGGCGTGGATTGAAAATTACAGCTTGCCCGAAAAACACAACGATTACGGCGGCGGCGTCATCATGGGTTCCAACATCGCCAATGCGAACGGTTACGACGGTTCGACGCAAATCGCGGCGGTGGCGGACACCGGTTTGGGCGACGGCACGCCGGGCGGCGCGCATCCCGACATTCCCGCGTCGCGCATTGTCAATATCTTTAATTGGCCCGGCAAGACCGACGTTTGTTTCGTCAAGATTTACGACGATGGGGCGGTGGATGTGGACAGCGGTCACGGCACGCACACCTCCGGTTCCGTTTTGAGCGATGGCGGACCTGGCGGCGAAGGCAAAGGCGTCGCGCCCGCCGCGCGGTTGGTTTTTCAAGCGACTGAAAATTTTGCCAATCTCAATCCGCTGTGTTTGAACCCCGGCGAACCGACCTCCGGTTATTTCTTGACCGGCTTGCCCGCCAAACTGCAAAAACTTTACGCGCAAGCGTACAATCAAGGCGCGCGCGTTCATTCCAATTCGTGGGGCGCGGCGGTCAATGGCAAATACAACAGCAACAGCGCGCAGACCGATGCGTACGCGTGGAAAAAGAAAGATTTGACGATTACGTTTTCGGCGGGCAATTCCGGCGTAGACGCCAACAAAGACGGCATCGTAGACCTCGATTCGCTCGGCGCGCCCGCCACCGCGAAAAACGTTATCACCGTCGGCGCGAGCGAGAACGACCGGCAAGGGCATTGGGAATGTGACCCCGGCTTGAGCTATACTTCGCACGACGCGTACCAGACCGGGAAAACCTGCAACAGCATGAGCGGACAAAATATCCTCGGCACGGCGGGACAGCGCTGGGGCTTTACCAAGAATCCGCTCAAGAATGATGTCACCGCCGGCAATGCCGAACAAATGGCGCCGTTCTCCAGCCGCGGTCCGGCGGACGACGGACGCCTCAAACCGGACGTCGTCGCGCCCGGCACATGGATTCTTTCCACATCGCAAAGTCTTTATCAAGAGGGTTACGGCGATCCGAAAAATCCGCGCTTGAACGATTATGCGTGGGACGGTTGGGGCATGCCCTTGAACGCGTATTACAAATACATGGGCGGCACCTCCATGTCGAATCCGCTCGTCGCGGGCGCGGCAACCGTCGTGCGCGATTATTATCAAAAAGCGCAAGCGTTGAACGCGTCGTCCGCGCTCGTCAAGGCGACGCTCATCAATTCCGCCGTAGATTTGTTGGACGAAAACAACGACGGCGTGAATGATAACAAGTATCCGATTCCCAACAACCATGAAGGGTGGGGCCGCGTCAATGTGGCGGACGCGACGGACGGCACGCGTCAATTTGTGGACGACACTGTGGGCGTCAGTACCAAAAACAAACGCAACTATCAATATACCTTGCCGGGCGGTCAACCTTTCAAGGTTTCATTGGTCTGGACGGATTATCCCTCCTCCGAAATCGCCGCGCGCAATCTCGTCAATAATTTGAACCTGCTGGTGATTTCGCCGAGCGGCGTCAAATACAAAGGCAACCTGTTTGCGGGCGGTTGGAGCAAAGCTGGCGGCGGTTACGATAAAGTCAACAACGTCGAAAACGTCTATATTCAATCTGCCGAAGCGGGAACCTGGACCGTGCGCGTTATCGGCGCAAACGTACCGATGGGACCCCAACCCTTTGCCCTAGTCGTCAAAGGACCCTAACCGCCCGTCCATTGCGCATTTCGCATTGCGCATTTCGCATTGTGCCTTGCCCATTGCCCATCGTTCATTTTGGGGATGTGACCTTTCCGTTGCATCCCCAAATTTTTCGGGCATCGTTCGCACAAACGTTTTATGCGGCGTCCGAAACCTAAAATCTACATTTCTCCATGATTCGTCTCAAACGTCTTTACGCGCACGATTTCAAACAGCTGCATGAAATTGAAATCGTCTTTCCCGAAGCGGGGCGCATATTGGTTCAGGGCAGGAATGAAGCGGGCAAATCCACTTTGTTTGAAGCCGTATTTTTCGCGCTCTTTGGCCTCGCGCTCAATACCGAAAGCGGCGCCAAAAATTTGGACGACCTGATTCGTTACGACCAAGAAAAGGCGCGGGTCGAACTCGACGTACAGGCGCGCGACCGCGTTTTGAAAATTACGCGCACGCTCGTGCGCGGCAAAACCAACAAATGGGAATTGGATGTTGTCGCGGCGGACGGCACGCTGGTTCAGGTGCGCGGCAATCGCGCGGTGAACGACCGTCTCGTCAGCGAATTGGGATTCGACGCCGAAGCGCTGCTCAACACCTGTTTCGTGGAGCAAAAGAAACTCGAAAAACTCGAAGGCATGGGCAAAGCGAAACGCGAAGAATCGCTCTCGAAAATTCTCAATCTCGAACGCTTGCTCGAACTCGAAGAACAGCTGAAATTGCGCGGCGAAGACGAAAAACTATTGGCGCGGCTCGCCCAGCGCGTCGAACTCGCGCACGCGCAAGCGGAACTGCCCGGCGTGGTTCAGGATTTGCAGCGCGCCGAAGCGGAACTGAAACAATTGGATTTGCGCGCAAACGTCGAACGCGCGTTGGCGGAATTCCAAGCGCGCGACGCGTTGACCCAAGAGCTCGCCGCGCGGCAAACGCAGCGCGCGGATTTGCAAACGCAAGCGACGCGCGTGGACGCGCTGGACCGCGCGCAGCAGACGATGGCGGCGCTGCTGCTGCGCCACGACGCGCTCGTCCAAGACCAAGAGCAATACGCGGCGCTCGAAAGCGAACGCGCCGCCATCCAACTCGCGGCGCAAGAACAGCTGCCCGCGCTCCAAGCGCGGCAGGAAGAAATCAAACGGCTCGGCGTTTTGGCGGGGCGTCTCATGCGCGTCCAAGCCGCGCGCGGCGTCCTCTTGGGCGATTTACAGCGCGCCCAAAATCTCGATCAAGAACTCGACGCGCAGCTGGAGCGCGGCGCGAATTTGAACGAGACGATTGCGCGGCACGAGGCGCGCGTCGGCGCGTTAGAGGAAAAATTGCGCGCGTACGACGTCGGCGACGCGTTGGGCGAATGGATTACGGCGTCCGAACGCTCCGCCGAATCCGCGGCGGACGCCGCCGCAATCGCCGCCAAGCAAACCGAACGCGATTCGCTCGGACGCGCGCAGCGTCAATTCTTGATTTATCTTGCCGCGATTGTCATCGGCATCGGTTTGGTCAGCGCGCTCTTGCTGCCCGCGCTCGTTTTGAGCAGCAAAAATCTGCTTCTCGGCGTTCTCGCCGCGCTCGTTCTCGCCGCGCTCGCCACGTTCGTCGTCTTGCTCATCGCGGGGCGTTTGGTCAAACTCAACCGGCAGGTTACGCGCCTAACCGAAGATTTGGGCCGCCTTGAGGGCCAAGCCGCCGCCCAACGCGCGCTCGCGTCAAGCGCGCAAGCGCGCACGGACGCGGCAGTCGAGAAATTGAACGCGCTCGGCGTCAAACTTCCCACATCGGCAGGCGCGGCGCAAGCGCAGCGCGTGGACCTTGCGGGAACGCTCGAAAATAAAACGCGCGCGGAACTATTTGCCGAACGTGACGACGAACGCGAAAAATTAAATTACGCGCGCGCCCAGCGCGACGAAGTGACGCGGCGGATTCAGGAATTGGCGCCCGCGCGCGACGGCGCCAATATCCCGCTGTTGGAACGCCGCCGCGACAAAGCGGAACGAATTCTGCAGCGGTGGCAGCCGCGTCTTGCGCGACGCTGCGCGCCGTTGAACGTGCCGCCCGAAACCGAGGCGCTGCGCGAAGCGTATCGCGCGACGCAGAGCGACATCAAAACCTTGCAGACGCGCGCGGCGAACGCCGACAAATTGGCGAGCGACGCGGCGCGCGTGCAGGAACGCATCGCGCGGACGCAAACGGAATTGCAGACGCAATTCAACGGCGTTACGGCGTTGACGGAGGAAACGGCTCCGACGTGGGCGCCAAATTTACCGCGCGCCGCGTATGCGGCGCTGCAAGCGCAGTTGGCGGCGTCGTTCCAGCGCGCGGGCGGCGTCCAAGTCCGCGCGCAAATGTCGCAAATGGAAAAAGAATTGGGCGCGCTGGAACGCGAGCGCGCGATTCGTCAGCGCAGCGCCGAGAACGCCATCGCGACCGCGCGCGAACTCGAAACCGCGCTGGGCTTGACGGATGATTTGTCCGCCGCGCCCACGCCGGACGAATTGCAAGCGCTCGCCGCGCGTTTTGCCGCCAATCCGCTCCAAACGCGCGCGGCATTGGAAACGCGCGTGCGCCGCTTGAATCAGCGCGTCGGCGAATTGCGCGGCGCGCGCGACCGTTTTGAACGCGAACTCGGTTTGCGCGGCGAAACGGTGAACGTCGAAGCGGCGCAGGCGGAATGGCTGCAGGCGCAGCGCGCGCAGCAAGAGCGCAAGTACGGCGCGGAAATCGTTGCACGCGCGCGGCGGCGCATCGTGCAAAAAGTTTTGCCCGCGACGATGGAATACATGCGCCGCATTTTGCCGCAGTTGACGCGCGACCGTTATCACGACGCGGAACTCGACGCGGAAAGTTTCAAAATCAAGGTGTGGGACGAACGCGCGGGGCAGAGCGGCGCGTGGAAAGAGAAAAATATCTTTAGCGGCGGAACCAAAGACCAATTCTCGCTCGCGCTGCGCCTCGCGTTCGCGCTGGCGACTCTGCCGCAAGAGCGCGGCGCGTCGCCCGGTTTTATTTTTCTCGACGAGCCGCTCGGTTCGTTTGACGACGAACGCGCGAACGCGCTGTTGTATCTTTTGACCGAAGGCGAAATCGGGCGCGCCTTTGACCAAATTTTGCTCATCAGTCATGTGCCGGTCCAAGAGAGTAAATTTACGCATCGGATTCGTTTGGAAAACGGCAGCGTCGTTAAAAATTTGGACGAAATGTGACGGGCAAAGCCCAAAGGCGGAGCGTTGACACTCTGCCCGTCTGGTCTATAATCTCTAGCGCTCACCGCCGTATGCCGCGCCGCCGCGGACTGCGTAACGCTTCACACGCATTTTTTCTTCTCATGTTTGTTTCACGTTTATCCATTTTGCGCCTGCCGCTTTTTCTGATTTGGCTGTGCGGTCTGGCTGCCGCCGTTGGCTGCGGCGCGGCGCCGGACCTGCCGCCCGCGCCCGCGACGCCGTCCGCCAATTCGCAAGCCGAGGCGACGACGCTCACGGTTTGGCATACCTTTACGGACGACAAACGCAAAACGTTCGAGACGCTCGCCCAAGCTTTTCACAAGGTGTATCCCGACCTGAATATCAATGCGGTGTATGTCGGCAGCCGCGATGATTTATCAAAACAATTTGACGCCGCGCTGGCGCTCGGCGCCGCGCCCGATCTTATTCTTGCCGACCGCCGCCAGATTGCGGACTTTGCCGCCGAGGGCGGTTTGCAGCCGTTGGAAGTTTTTTTGCACGACGCGGATTTGGGTTTGACAAAGCAGGACCAAAATGATTTTTTGACGGGAGCGTTAGCGTTGGGAACCTATCCGACGCTCGGCGGACAAACTTACGGCATGCCGTTTGACCAAGAAGCGTTCGTGACGTTTTACAATGCCGACCGTTTGAAAGCTTTGAATCAAGACGCGCCGCGCACGTGGGACGAATTCGCGGAATTTAGTAAATTGGCGTCGTCCGAAAAAACGTACGGCTGGGCGCTGTATCCGAACGCGGCGATGCTGGAAGCGATGCTGGCGAGCCGCGGCAGCGCGCTGTTGACGGACGCGGGCACGCGCGCTTTGTTTAACGAGCGCGCGGGTTTGGCTCTAATGAAAATGACGGCGGACCTGACCAAAGCGAATTACGCGCAGGTCTTGGCGGGCGAAATCAAAGCGCAGCAGGAATTTGCCGCGGGCAACGCCGCGTTTTATCTCGGTTGGATGTCGGAACTCGATACGCTGCAAGCGTTGCAAAAACAAGCGAAACAGAAATTCGAGATTGGACTCGCGCCGCTGCCCAAGAGCGGCGACGATGAAACGTGGCTGCTCGCGCGCGGCGATTTGTTCGCGCTCGCCGCCGCGCCGCAGGGCAAAACGGACGCGCAGCGCGCGCGCAATGCGTGGTTCTTTGTGCGCTGGATTACGGCGCCGACGCAGAGCGCGCAATGGGTGCGCGCGACCAACGCGATTCCTTTGCGCGCGTCCACGCTGCAATTCATCGCGCCCGATTTGGATACGAACGCGCGCTTTCGCCAGATTGCCGCCGCGTTCGGAAACAAGTTGCCGAATCTGGTCGCGCAGCCCGCGCCGCCGACGATAGAGACCATTGAACGGCAGGCGGCGGGGTTATGGCTCCAAGTCGCTGAACCGCAAGCCAACGTCGCCGCGCTGCTTGACGCGCTGGCGGAACGCGTCAATCTCATGCTGGCGGCAAAACCGTGAGCATGTCAAATGCCGCGCGCCGAATCCGAATTGTAACGTGACCACTAACGAATCGCGTTTTCTAAAACGCCTCATTATTTTTCTCGTCGTCGCCGCGCTGTGTCCGCTCATCGCGTTCGGGTATCGCGTCGCGTTGAACGTGGCGCCCGACTCGGCGCTGAGCCCCGCGCCGATTTTTACGCTCGTGCCGGCGGTGGGCAACGTGGCTTTGGCGACGCCCGCGCCTACGTCGGTGGTGGTCGTCGTGCCGAACGGCTGGAGCGAATACGCGCTGCCGGATAGCGGTTTTGCCATTTCAGCGCCCACGACGTGGCAGCGTTTGCCGGTGCAAAAAGCGGAATTGGACGCGGCGCTGCAAACGGTGCGTCAGAGCAATCCCGAACTGGCGCAAGCGTTGGGCGAGAACGCGGAAGCGTTGGTGCAGAGCGGCGTCAAATTTTGGGCGCTCGATTTGACGCCCGAAACGCTGCAAGCGAATTTCGCGACGAATGTGACGGTGACGCGTCAAGCGCTGCCGAACGCGGTTTCGTTCGATACGTTCATTGCCGTCAATCTCAAACAACTCGAAGCGTTGTCGTCGCGCAATAGCGAAATTGTGCATGAGCGCACGTCCATTGCGGGACAGCCGGCGGAACGCGTGCGCTATTTATTGACGCTCAACCGCGAACAGGACGCGCCCATGACCGTCGCCATTACGCAGTATCTGGTTTTGAACGGACGCAATGCGTTCGCGCTGACGTTTGCGACGCGGACCGATTTGGCGGACAAATATCGCGGCGTCTTTGACCAGAGCGCGGCGAGTATGCGTTTTATTGGACCCTAACGAACGACGAGCGACGGGCGACGCGCCGCAGCCAGCGGCAGGGTCGCCCGTTCGTTTGATTGTGTCTTATGAAAGTGGTAACGATGCACGCCGCCATTCGCGACTTGGTTCACGACGGCGATACGGTGGCGCTGGAAGGTTTTACGCAGTTGATTTGTTTTGCGGCGGCGCACGAAATAATTCGCCAGCGCAAACAAGATTTGACCTTGTGCCGTCTCACGCCCGATTTGGCGTACGATCAATTGATTGCGGCGGGCGCGTGCAAAAAATTGGTGTTTAGTTACGCGGGCAATCCCGGCGTCGGCAGTTTGCAAGCGTTCCGCCGCGCGGTGGAACAAAGCGAACCGCGTCCGCTCGAACTCGAAGAGTATTCGCATTTTGGGATGGTGGGACGTTACATTGCGGGCGCGGCGCGCTTGCCGTTTTATCCGGTCAATAGTTACGTCGGCAGCGATTTGCCCAAAGCGAATCCGCACATTCGCCAAATGCAATCGCCGTACGGCGACGAAAAAATTTACGTCGTGCCGCCGTTGAATCCCGACGTGGCGATATTGCACGCGCAGCGCGCGGACGAAAACGGCAATACGCAGATTTGGGGTTTGACGGGCGTGCAAAAAGAGGCGGCGTTCGCGTCCCGGCGCGTGATTGTGGTCGTCGAAGAATTGGTGGACGAGCGCGTGATTCGCGCCGACCCGAATCGCACGCTGATTCCCGGTTTGATTGTGGACGCGGTGGTCGTCGAACCGTTCGGCGCGCATCCGAGTTACGCGCAGGGCTATTACGACCGCGACAATGCGTTTTATGTGGAATGGGACGCGATTGCGCGCGAGGCGGCGACGCTCAACGCGTGGCTGGACGAATGGGTGTACGGCGTCGCCGACCGCGCCGAATACGTCGCCAAACTGCGCGCGCGTTTGGACGCGCTGAAACCGGGCGCCGCGTTTGCGGAACCGATCAATTATGGGGAATACAAGTAGATGAATTACTCTCAAAACGAACTCATGATTGCGGCGGCGGCGCGCGAGCTGCAAGGCGCGCGCGTGGCGTTTGTCGGCGTCGGTTTGCCGAATATCGTCTGCAATCTCGCGCAGCGTTCGCACGCGCCGAATTTGGAATTGGTGTACGAGGCGGGCGTGTTTGGCGCGAAACCGGCGCGTTTGCCGCTTTCGATTGGCGACCCGACGATTGTGACGGGCGCGGCGAGCGTGATGGGTATGCCCGATTTATTTCAATACTATTTGCAGCGCGGTCTGATTGACGTGGGTTTTCTGGGCGCGGCGCAGATTGATAAATTCGGCAACATTAATACGACGGTCATTGGCGCGTATGAAAAACCCAAAGTGCGTTTGCCGGGCTCCGGCGGCGCGGCGGAAATCGCGGTCTTGTGCGGCAAAATTTTGGTCATTACGCGTCTGAACAAACGCGCGTTTCCCGAACGCGTGGATTTCATCACCTCGCCCGGTTTCTTGGACGGCGGCGCGGCGCGCGCCGAACTCGGCTTGCGCGGACGCGGACCGGAGGCGGTGATTACGGATTTGTGCGTTCTGCGTTTCGCCGCCGACACGCGCGAAATGATGGTGACGAGTTTGCATCCGCACGCCACGCGCGCCAAAGTGCAAGAGAATATCGGCTGGCAAGTGCGTTTTGCGGACGAGGTGGAAACGACAGAGCCGCCGAGCGCGGAAGAATTGCGCTTGATACGCGAGGAATTGGACCCGCAGAGGTTGTATTCGCGGTAATAAATCTAGGCCAGGGGGCTGCGAACCGCCAAGCCGCCGCGCTGTAGGACGTGTGTGTAAATCATGTGACTGTTGATTTGCTCTGTGACGTTGTTCGTGCCGTCCAGTTTTTCGTTTTTGGCGCCGCGCCAAGAGATACAAGGCTAAGCGTTTCCAGTTTTCACTCCAGTCCAATCCCAGGGGACGCGGTCGGGATGTTTGAGCGCTTTCGTGCCGAGCGCGGCGACAAGCTCATGCACATTGCGATTGACATGGGCACGGCAGATTTGCTGCCGACAGCCCAAGCGGTCGGCGACGGTCTTGAGCGCATCGGCATCATCGGTGACAATGATTTCTGCGCCGATTTCTTCGGCGATTTCGCGAATCCATTGCAAGACCCGCACACTCCCTTCGCTCTCGCTCAACTCGATGTCAATGGCTTTGCCGCTGAGAATGGCGCTGGCGACCGCCACGATTTGATCTTGGCCGTTGAGTTTGACATGCGTAAAGTCAAGGCCCAGCGCTTTAATCTTGCCCGCGCGCGGCTGGCGCCATTCTTTCCGTAACCGGTGGACGCGTTTGCCTGCGGCTTGGACTTGTGGTAGACGGTGGTCTTGCACGCCGGATATAACAGCGCTTCTAACAAATCCGCCACGCCTTGATAACGCCGCCCCAACATGTACAACAACACACACAGCGCTTTGAGGCTCGCCGTGAGATGATCCTGCGAGACGCCCTGCGGGTACACTCGAAACGTGTGCTGGCATTTCAAACATTTATAACGATGTGCTACCACCTGGGTGTGCGGTCGGCGGCTTGTTTGACCGCGCGCTGTAGGGTTGATTCGCTTATGTACCAGCGCTGTTTGCGTTTGGTCTTGGGGACTTGCGCCAATTGCGACGAGCAGAAAACAAATTGCCAAATCCATTCGCGGTGCGCGTTAGGGTACTTGCGTTCGAGCGCAAAGGGCAGCGGCACATAGCCCGCGCCATTCGCTACATCCGTTTCATAGAGCTGTTTGCGTCGCACGAGATGTTCTTGCAAGGGTGAGATGAGGGTCTCGGCAAGCATCGTTGCGCGGTCTTGATTTCCTTTGCCGTCGTGCACAATGATTTGCCGCTGCGCGAAATCGAAATCTTTGACGCGCAGCGGCGCACATTCCATCAAGCGCAAGCCGCTGCCGTACAGCAATTTCGCCATCATAGGTTTCACCGGTGCGCGGGGAATAGTGTTTGAGCGCAATGACATCTTGGACTTGGTCGAGCAGTTTTTTGGGGCGTGGCGGCTCCATCGCGGCGGCATCGCGGCGGGTGTGCGTAAAGTTTTTGGGCGGACGGAAAGAAGCGATTAGAAATCGCGCCAACAAGGACACGAAACGTGCCTTCGCACGTTGGGAATCGCGTCTATCCAAAAACTTTACGCACACCCCATCGCGGCACCTCCATTGATTTTGGGTCAAAAGTGATTTAGAATAGCGCCAAGATGCGTTACGACCGCCGCCTTTTTCGTGGCGTCCCACACGGTCATCTCAACGCTTTTTGCAGTCTATGTCGCTTTGCGGGGGTATTATACTGCAAAATCGTTATAAATAATGAGCGGATTAGACCGCAAGGTTGCGGCATAATCAATAGTTGGCACGCCCGCGCAAATTAGAGACAGAAGAAAATCAAGCTTATAATTGAGAGCGATAGCCTCAAGAAAAGCCAAGTGAAAGAACGCCAATAGGGTTTATTCAATCTAAGTCGCCTTGAATTATTATGGAAAAACGCGGGTATCGAGATTCTGCATCTTTCGGTAAAAGACAAGAATATGTTGTTGTAGCAGAGTTGCTACGACACAATTTTGATGTTTACATGACTTTAGTTGACGACCAAGGAATTGATTGCATAATTCGCCTTGACCATAATCGCTATCTTGATATTCAAATTAAGGCACGCTCAAAAACTGCTCAACAATGGAATTTCTTTGCCGCGATGACAATTGAGCCGCAAGACAATTATTTCTTCATTTTCTATCTCGAAGCAAACGACACAATGTGGGTTATACCTTCAAATGACGTGGTTCGCTATTCAATAATGAATAAGTCAGGCACAAATGCTGGTAAATTTTCACTCGCGTTGCCAAAATCTAACGACAGGGACAAAGCAAAAAATTTCTTAAAATACAAAGGTGAAAATGGTTTGGATCTATTGAAAAACTTCAAAGCGTCTGAAAAAGAAAAAGCGGGCTAACACAGCGTGCAGCGGACGGCGGGGACTCGTCGGCTTCGAGGAGCAGTTTCCTCGCTTCGAGCTTTTTCTGCTCACTGGCTTTTTCTACCCCCGCCCCCCGTCCGCCGCTAACGCAAACCGTTAGGCGTTTCGCTTCGTCAACATGTTACAATTAACTCAAAAAACGGGATGTCCTCAATGAGAATTGTTGTAGATACTTCGACTGTTATTGCCGTAGTTGTTGGCGAAACAGAAAAAGCAAGGTTGATTGA
>WBZO01000478.1_pt1 | contig 84531 bp, 83 predicted proteins | sample 5204261 | NCBI WGS metagenome assembly WBZO01 (sample SAMN12412400, study PRJNA552823) | activated sludge metagenome | isolation source: activated sludge from anammox sidestream of wastewater treatment plant... | place: USA: North Carolina | collected 2017-09 | reverse complement strand
CGCCGAGGGGGTTGCCCACCTCGATGACCGGCTGGAGGGCCGTCAGCGCCAGCGCGCGATCGGCGATCGCCGCGGCCGCCACCGTCCCCGCCGTGACCTTCAGAAATTGTCGTCGTGATAAAAACATTGAAAGCACCTCCCTGCTGAATGAACGATCAAGAGAAGATACTGCCCTTGCTTCCTGTCGACTCGTCGTCGAGCTGCAATCTCACCTCCTTCTCTCTGTCCCGACATTCGCTGCGAAAACAGGGCGGGGTAGAGCAAAGAAGCTGCCAGGAGCAGCTTTGATCACCATGGAAATGCGAGAGCAGGGTAAGCCATTAAAAAACAAGATGAATTAGAGGCTGATCGAGGGGGAGAGAACGAACTAGGCCGCGGCGCAAAACTCGCCTTGCGCACATGGACATATGCGCAAGAGCCGTGGCTCGCGTTTTAGCTTCATCAAATCAAGAACTTTGGCCTGCATGACTGGATATGCGGGCGAGCGTGAGGGACCTGGCTGATCCGCTGAATCAAGGGATGGAGGTTGGAAACGCTTCGGACGTTACCGAAGGGCAACGCCAGAAGTCCAAAATAAGAAGACTACAGGATGGAGGTGGTCCACCGTGGATTACCACGTGGAAACATGGGGGGTCGCTGGCTAGGTATCCGCCCGTCCCAGAAATCGTTTCATGAGCAGGGCGAAATGCTGACGGGGGATGCCGCTGCTCTCCGCGGCCTTGGTAATCACGCCCCCGGACAAGGCCAGCTTGGCACGAAGGTATTGCGTGGTGAATTCGGTCACGACACGCTGCTTGGCCTCTCCATAGGGAAGGTCGCAATAGCTCGACGTCTGGGAATCCTTCACGGAGCCCTGCAGCAGCGGCCGAATCGTCTCGCCCGTAATCTGCTCTCCCTTCGCCAACATGAGCACCCGCTCAATGACATTGCGCAGCTCACGCACGTTGCCCGGCCAGGCGTAGCTCGCCAACTCCGCCAACGCCGACAGATCGAAGGAGGTCCGTCCCCGCCCCATTTCGCGACCATACTGCGACAGCAGGTGCCGCGCGATGACCGGAATGTCCTCTACGCGCGACCGGAGCGGCGGAACGTCAATGGTGATCACGGCGAGCCGATAATACAAATCCTTCCGAAACGACCCGGCCCGGACCTTTTCGGCCAGGTCCTGATTCGTGGCCGCGATCACGCGCATATCGACGCGCTTGATCCTCGTCCCGCCGACCGGCCGTACCTCATTGTCTTCGAGCACTCGCAGGAGCTTGGCCTGCAAGGCCGGCGGCAGTTCTCCGATCTCGTCAAGAAACACCGTGCCGCCGTGGGCCAACTCGATCAATCCCGGCTTGTCCGCAATGGCGCCTGTAAAGGCCCCGCGCACATGACCGAACAGCTCGCTCTCCATCATGCCTTCAGGAAACGTCGCGCAGTCGATCACTTGAAACGGCTTGTCGCGTTCGCGCCCGGCCTCATGGATGGCCTTGGCGATCCGGCCCTTTCCGGTGCCCGTCTCCCCCTGGATCAACACCGTGGATCGAACCTGCGCGGCCTCCTTCACACGGTTCATGATGGCCTGAAACGCCGCGCTGACGCCGACCAACTGACCAATCTGCATTTCCCTGGAGAACCGCCGCTCGAACGCGGAATTGTGTCGTAAGATTTCGGAAAAGCGAATCGCCCGATGCACGCGCATGCCCAGATCGTCGGCATTCACCGGCTTGATCACATAATCATAGGCGCCGCGCTTCATAGCTTCGACCGCCTGATCCACGGCGTTGAGACGGGTGACCAGCAGCACCGGGAGATTGCGGTCGATTTCCTGCACCCGGCTGACCAAATCAAGCCCATCCATGCCGGGTAGGACGAGGTCCGTCAAGATCAGGTCGATCGGTTGGGTTTCCAGCGCCTTGAGCGCGCCCTCGGCGGTCGCTCGGACTTCGATCTGGAGCTCGCCGCCGACCGCCTTCAGATCAGCCTCTTCCAATGCATGGAGGATCAGCTCGGTGTCGCCTGGATTGTCATCGACCACCAGGATCGTGAACGGCGGAGCGGCGCGGACGGAGGAACTCGGGCGGTCGCCCGTCTCCTGGTTCATACAGACCCTCCAAGAGAAGAGGACGATCTCACCATCTCGGTTTCAGTGGGCCGAGTCGAGGCGGTCATCGCACCAAGCAGTGGAAGGGTCAATTTCACCTGGCAGCCTCCTCCTGGCGCATCCTCGATCCAGATCGAGCCTCCGTACAAATCCACGATGCGCCGGACGATCGTCAGGCCGATACCGCTTCCTTTCACGTTGGCCGGGTGCAGGCGGACGAACGGCTCGAACACTTTCTCCTTCAGCTTGTCGGGAATGCCCGGCCCGTTATCGGCCACGGTGAAACAGACCAGGTTCCCCTGTTCGTGGCTTGAGACGACAATCCGTGGCTCGGGCACCCCTTGGACGAATTTGATGGCGTTGGAAAGGATGTTGTCCAGGACCTGATGCAGGTAGGCGCGGTGAACGGCGATGATCGGAAAAGGATTGTGCCGCTCAATCCGGATTCGATGCTTTTCCAGTTCACCGGCCCGCAATTTCAGAATGTGATCGAGGACCAGATTCGGATCGACCGCCTCGACCGAGGCGGCACGTCCTCCGACCCGGGCAAGCGCCAGGAGGCTCTCGATGCGATCGGATAGCTCTTCGCTGTTGTCCTCGATCAAACGCAGCCACTTGTCCACCTGCTGATCCAGTTGGCCATGATGCGTTCGCCGCAGGACCGCCGCCAACTCGCCCATCCGCTCTCCGGGACCTTTCAGATCGTGAGCGAGCATCTCGGCCATGTGTTCCAGCGTTCGGAGCCGCGCGCTGACCCGCTGTTCCTTTTCGTGAGCGGCGTCATAGAGCCGCGCGTTGGAAATGGCCACGGCCGCCTCTTCGGCCAGGCTGACGGAGAGACGGATATTCCAGTCCACGGCCGCCGGTTTGTCCCGCAGCAGAGCCAGCACCCCGAACGGCTTTCCCTCGGCGCGAAGCGGGATGGCCAACATACTGTTCCCGATGAGATTTCGCCGCATGACCTCGGGACGGGTATCGTTCCGGAGATTTTCTCCGATTGCGGCGCTGCCGGATTCGTAGGCCTGGACGGAAACCGGAAGCTCCTCCCACAACAGCACGGTTTTCCGCAACTGGTCGTTCCATTCGCCCGATGCCGCCTCGATGATCCAACAGCCCATACGGTCGTTCCGCGACAGGATCAGGCACACATCAACGCCCGTCAGTTGCACGGCCTGATCGGTGATGCGCTTGAGAACGCCCTCCAATCCGTCCGGCCCGATCGTATTGATCTCATGTCCGATCTGCTGAATGACTTCCAGCTCACGCAGGTGAGCGCGGATCCGGGTGATCATATCCTCGCAGGATCTCGCCAATTGGCCGATCTCATCGCCGGACCGAACGGATTGCAGCGCGGCGGCTCCCGCCTCATGCTCGCCTTTCCCAACTTGTCGGAGAGCGACACGCACGGACCCGAGCGGCTCCGTCAGGGAGCGCGTGAGCAACCGAACACCGGCGATTCCCAAGCCGATTCCCAAACACAGCACCGCGACGAGCCCCCAATAGGTCTCGGTCGACAATTTGACGGCCTCCCCCTCCAGTTCATCAATATGCTGTTCAAGCTGATCTTCCAAGAGACGCAACTCGGTCCGTAGGTGATCGGACAAAGCCAACCCCTCGCCTGAACTGACATATTTCAACACCGCAGCCGTCTCGCCGCGCTCGATGCGGGCCAAGAGGACGTGCTTGGACGCCAACAGCTCGCGGAGCCTCGCACCAACCGCGGTCAGATCCGCCGAGACCTGGGGCACACGGCGAAGTCGGACGATCGACTCCGCGACCGCCCCGTCGAGTTTCTGCTCGGCGTCCTTCATGGGCGTGAGAAAGGCCTTATTGCGCGTGAGAAGATAGCCGCGAAAGGCATCTTCGATGTCGACGGTAAGTCGCCGCAAGACTTGGGTCTGCTCGCGGGCGAGAACGGAATCGTGACGGGTTTTTTCTGTCGCAAGCAGTTGGTTGACAAGCACAATGTGAGTGGCCAGAGCACCGACCAGCGGAACAACGACTAAGAGGAGGACGACCCAAACCTTTTTTTGGATGCTGAGCCGGTCCCACCACCGCTGCTGGGCAGTACCCATCGGGACCTCACCCTCTTGGATGAGGTTGACACCCAAGGCGGAACCGAGCCGGCCCCCCGGTTCGAAATGGTAAAAGCGGCGGCAAGCCTAAGCTGAGACGGAACACAGTGTCAAGGTGGATCTGGAGGTTACCCGAGCCCCAGGAGCCTGTCCGAATGAAGGAACTCAGTACCGTTGCTTCTCCAGGGTCGGCACGATCTGGCTCTGCGCATCCTCGGTAATGTTGTATCGCATGTACGGGTTGTCGACCATTTGATTGGCATACAGCCGCCCGGTCGGCGCAGGAATCTTGATCTCCAGCTTGGCCGTCCGGCCAGGCTCAATCGTCACATCAAATTCCTTCATCCCCCCAATGTAGGGATGCCAGACGGCAATCTTGTGCTTGCCGGGAGGAATCTGATCGATCTCGAAATGGCCCCTCTGATCAGTGATCGCATAGTAGGGGTTCTCGACCGTCAGCCCCCAGCTCTCCATATAGGCGTGAAATCCGCACTGCATCAGAAAGACCCGCCGTCCTCGGCTCATGCGGACCTGTTGAGTCATGGGCTCTCCTGGAAAGTGCTTGTGGAAGTGGGCGCTCAGGTTGGCTTCCCGAGGATATCGCGGGCTGATCGGAAGCGGGACATTGAACAGCACACGAGGCCCCAGGTGGGACGTCTCGTACGCTTGAATGTCATGCATGGCGGGGTCCATGTTGACGACCGTCACCTCGTCACGATCCCGAACAATGCTCACGAAGGGAAGGAACCGGCAATCGATCGCCTCGATCTTCGGCGATTTGAACTCGGTGAACGGCTTCCCCTTTTCGATCCCATCGATCAAGACGACCACTTCCCGGAACTCTCCTTGATCGCCGACTTGAAAGGGCTGAAGCAGCCTCCATCCCTGACCGTCTGAAATGCGTCCGCAGTAGATCGGATCGGGCAATGTGGTCAAGTTATACCCTTTTGGCTTGGGAACATCACCCTCCAGCACCACATTCCCGACCAGCCGGCCACCGTCTCCGACCGTCATCGCCTCATAGGCTTGGACGGTCGAGGCATCCCACAGGAACAGACCACCAACCACAAGTCCGAGGAGTCCTGGCCACTCCGTCGATGCTGTTTTCATCATATTGTCTTATCCTCCGGATCGGGGTGCATTACAGCCTGACCGCCTCAAAAGCTTATATTCAGACTAATTCAGGATGGTTCGGTTTTCCATAGGTCATCAGTTGATCATAAAATACGAGACAGTGTGGACAAAACGTCTCAGACAGGACCAGGTCGGAAGGCCGAACCTCATACCGTTGGAGATAGCGTTCCAGCGCAGTCCATTCCCCGCCATCGACCTGATCCACCTGGATGTCTTTGATTTTTCGACAGAGCGAACAATGCAACACCTGGTGAAGCCCTCCCATGCCGATCTCCTTTCATCCATTCACAGATCCGTGGACCACGTGGATATGACCCCCTGCGCCTGCCTGTCGGCCGCGGCGGCCCGACGGTCCGGACTTCGCAGGATCGCCGTCACGGCCGGCGCAAGCTCTCCATGGGCTTTGAGATAAGCCGGCGCCCATGATCATCTCTTGGCGTCCACTTGCCAGGTCACCATCGGTCGGTCGTGTCAAACAGCTCTTCAACCATGATGACCGATTAAAAATAGGGCACGGCGCTCTTCATCCGGATGGCCCAATCCGTAACCGTCCGTAACCGTCAGACCCGGTGTCGTCCGGTCTGTCTCTCCACTGAATGTTGCCTCATAGGTTTGTGCGTGCGAATTCCCGGTGGAAGCCGGCCGGACGACCCGGCCGATAGGTCCGCGTCTCATGCGCGAGAACGCGGGCTCCGCCAGTGATCACCGGCAGAAGCCCATCACGACCCGCGCAAGTCCACGGGGCCGACAATTTGGACTGACTGAATTGGGTCAGACGGGTGGACGAAACACAGAAAGGTCAAACATCAGACTGGCGAAGCGCTTGGGCACATCTTCAACCTGAGGGCCACTGTCGCCGGGGAAGACCCCTGGAACGGTTGAAAGAATCGTGAACCCTTCCGGGGAGGCGGTCTCGCCGGGATCCAAGTCGAGGGTGAGGTCCCACAAGGTGGTGGGGACACCCAGAAGCTGCATGAGAATGCCGACACACAAACAAGCGACGGCTACGGCGGGTCCGATGCCGACCGTCTGGAGATGGGGCCGCACAAGCATGCCGAACACCCTGGCGTCCGACGACCGACAGCGTCTATTTCACTTTCGAAAAATCCGCGTCGATCTCGGTCATCTTGCCGTCCGGAAAGATGACGAACACTTTCGTCTTCGCATTGGGATCAAATGTGTCGTAGGCGAATCGCGCGGTGAACCTCGACCGGTAGGCCGGTCCGTCGCCCTCGTTTTTTCTTCCCCGATCCGCCTGGCTGACATCGACCGGCTCGATATTCTTGCCCCCTTGCTGGAACGCGATCTTCGCCCCCTCGGCGAAATACTCGTCGTCCCCGCACAGTTGCACTTCCACTTCCAGATTGGGCATATCGACGACTTTCTTGATGTATTCATCGGGCATCCGAACGTCCTGCTGCTTTTTCTTCGATTCCATGGCTTCTTGCCGGCCGAACGCTTCGAGACGATAGCGCTTGGTTCGAAGCACGACGCTGGCGCCGCAAGGGTCCTTTTCCGGATCGGCTCCCACCCGGGTCTTGACCGACGCTTGCTGGACAATCTTCTTGACCGCCTCCTGTGAAGTCTTCTCGTCCTTCTCCAATGCCTTTTCCATGGGAAGGCGGCCCTCCTCCAACGCCTTCTTGGCCTCTTCCATGGACAACTTCACGTCGATCGCGTGAGCCGGCGGAATTCCGCCCAGTAGGATCGCGATGCCGGCCAACAACAGGGACACGGGCCTGATCATCGAATCTGATCGTCGAAACCTCTCAGGGCACATACTTGCCTCCCCTGGCTGGAGACTCCTCACCAGTCAGGTGAGCAGCCGATGAAATCGGGCGCATTGTAGGGGAAGTGGGTGATGGTTGCAACGTGGCCCGCGCCGCCCCCTTCAGGCAAAGCGGGACCAGTTGGCGTAGGGACGGGATCGATACAGGTGACGCAGGTCAGTCGGAACGGACAGCCCGCATTTCTCCAGCAAGACCGCCGTCTCGCTCAGCGGAAGCCCCACGGCTGCGGTGTAATCGCCGGCAATCCGTTCGATCAACCGGACCCCGGATCCCTGGATGGCATAGGCGCCCGCCTTTCCGATCGACTCTCCGGAGGCGAGATAAGCCTCCAAGTCGGCATCACTGAACGGTTTCATCCAGACCTGCACCGTTGAAAGCGCGGTTTCCTCAAACCGACGGTCCGACACACAGACGGCCACCGCCGAGTGGATCCGATGCCGCCGCCCCTTTAATTTCCGGAGCATCCCCCGCGCGTCCGCGATCGTTTCGGGCTTCCCCAGGGCTTCCTGATCGATCTCGATCAGCGTATCGCTTCCGATGACGACCGCGTCGGGCGCCAGCCGCGCGACGGCGCGGGCCTTGCCGCAGGCGAACTCCACCGCGAGGTCCGCCACCGGCAGGCCCGGAAGAAGCCGTTCGTCGAACGACGGCGCCTGTACTTCGAAGGGAAGACCCAGCAGCGCCAGCAACTCGCGCCGGCGGGGTGAGGTCGAGGCTAAGATCACTCGCATCGAAGCTTACGCGGGACAGGCCGGCACGAGTGCTCTCGTGTCCGGTTCGGATCCAGCGCGGCAGGCGACGTTGTCCGGAGCGGGATCGTGGGGAACAATGTCGGCCAGCGCGGCAGCCACCTCGTCGACGCCGTTCATGCGCACCATCTGCGCCCGCACGGCGGCGGCATGAGGGAATCCCTTGCAGTACCAACCGAGGTGTTTCCGCATATGCGGAAATCGCGCGCGACCGAACAACTTTTCAAAGAGTCGGGCATGGGCCAGGAGCGTCTGAATCCGTTCCCGAAGCGAAATTTCGGGATGAAGACTTGGGCGCGATTCGGCTGAACCCGGTCCGGCCAAGCCCCGTCGAGCCGACTCCTTCTCACGAAACAACCAGGGTTCTCCCAGCGTACCCCGGCCCACCAGGACGCCCTGAACTCCGCTGTCATCGATCCGGCGCACTGCCTCGTCCAGCGACCGGATGTCTCCATTGCCGAGAATCAGCGTGGCGGTCCCGCGAGCCGCCTGCGCCGCGCTGGCGATGGCCTGCCAGTCGGCCTCGCCGCGATACATTTGCGCGAGCGTGCGCCCGTGGACGGTAATCGCCGCAGGCGATTCATCCAGCAGGAGCCCGATCCACTGATCGATGACGACATCGTCGCACCCCAGCCGGGTCTTGATCGACAAGGGGAGCGGCCGGCGCGCCGGCGGCGCGCCGGCACCTCGCGCCCGATTCATCCGTTCGATCAACGACAGCCTGGCCGGTTTGAGCCCCAGCCCTTCCAGCCTTTGCCCCTGCGCCCAATCCTGAATGCCTTGCTTGGCGGCCCGGATGATGGCCCGCGCCAGATCCGGGGTTCGGATCAACCCCGCGCCCGAACCGGAGGAGGCGACACAGCGGGAGGGACAACCCATGTTGAGGTCGATGCCGTCGAACCCCAATTCGCAGGCGACCTGGGCGGCCACATAAAACAGATCCGGGTCCTTTCCATAGAGCTGGGCCACGACGGGACGTTCCTGCTCTCCATATATCAGCGGCGTCATCGTGACGTCCGCTCCGCGGCAGACATCCGTGACATGGGTAAATTCGGTGAACATCACGTCCGGCGGTCCCTGTTGCGCGACCATGCGGCGGAACGCGGCATCGGTCACGCCGTCCATCGGGGCGAGTCCAAAAATCGGCCGGGGCAAGGTTTGCCAGAAGTTCATCGACCTGCCTCGGCCTTCCATCCCGTCAGGGACAGTGGTGACTCGCATCCCGCCGGAAGATTGGCGGCCTCATAAGCATCCCGCAATTCCGCCGCCTCCTGACGCACGAGCTCCCCGGCCGCCGGACAACGTACCGACACGAAGCGGGTGAACCGCTCAAGCTTGAGCAGGAAGAAATCAAACGGAGCCGGAAGCTCTTCGCGACAGGCCAGCCAGAACGAAACAAAGTCCTCCAATGGCAGCGCGGCTTCGCGCAGGCGCTCGCAGGTTCGAGGAAACATGGAACGGAGATCGCCGCCCCAGATGAGAATTTCGTGGGGCAGATAGCCTTCGCGATACCACCGGAGCGGCGCGTCATCGATCTCCGGAAGCGCAGGCATCGCGCCATTCGGCCCCGGCATGCCGACGATCAGATCCGCATACCGACGGGAAGCCTCCGCCAGCCGTTCATCGGCCTCTGGCGTGCCGGTCGTCACGGACCGCGAAAAGTTCGGCAACGAATCGCTCGGGCAGCGTTGTTCCAAAACCCGGCGCCGATCCGCATCCACCATGCTGCCAAACCGGAGCAGAAAGTCTTCAAATTCACGAACAATCGCCGCCACCGGCTTTGTATCCACTTCCAACCCCATCGCTCTGAGCGAGTTCAGATTCGGACGGGCGAGCACCTGTTCCAACATGTCGTAGAGGATCTCCGGAATGGGCGCCGCATGGTCGTCCAGCCACAGCGGGAGGTCGGGATGAAGCGCGATCGGACCGGCTGGAACCACGGGATGGGACGAGAGACCGGCCACGTGAATTTCGACCACGCGCTCAAGGGGAAATTCGTCCAGAAAGCCGGCCACAAATTCCGATAGCGTAATTCGGTTCGTGACGGCGCTATAGCGGTAATGGGTCCAGAGGTGCCCCATGTCCAACACGAACCCGCAGGGACAGCTCTGCGCGATCTCGGCGAAGAAGGCCGCCGCGCTCAAATCTCCGGCGCGAAAATAGGTCAGAGGCGGCAGTTCCAGCAGCACCAATGGCCCGTCCTCCCGCCCGCTTCCCAAGGCGCAATCCAGCGCCTGTTGCACGATCGCGGCGTGTCGAGCGACCAGACGCGCGCTGTCGGTCGTAAACAAGGGCGGCAGGTAGGTGCCGAAGGCGTACGGGCCGAGGCGCTTGCTGGCGCACTCGTGATTGATCCACGGGCTGCCCAAGGTACGCGCCTGCTCGACGACGAGGTCAAGTTCCATCGCCGTTCCGGGCCGTTCCCGCCAGTCCGGTTCCGTCCACCAAAGCCCTTCGGCGTGGTAGGGCAAGGAAACGGACGGATAGCGGCGCCGGATCGCCGCCAGCATGGGCGTCGCGGCCCTGAACACTTCCAGATAACCGGGCGTCATCGACCCGGCTGCGAGCGAATCCATCAGTTCAAAGATGTCCGGCGAATAGGCATCCGCAGACAGTCCGATTCCCTGGAATGCAATTCCCTCGACTCGTTGACGAAATTCGGCTATGACAATGCTCATGGGCCACGTCGGAATCGACAAGACTGGACCTCCGAACAGGCGAAGTCTAAAGGCGAACCAGCCCCTTTCGCAAGGCACGCGCGCCCGACGGGTCGCCTGTGCTCGTCTGATATACTGTCTCTACAACAGCGTCGCACAGCCACAAATCGTCTCTGGACGGGCCTTCGCGGGCACGAAACCCCTGTGAAGAAATCGGCTGGCACTATGAAGTCGCATTCCAGCGAGGGGGCCCCTCCAACATCGGTTTCTCACATGATGACACCCGGCATTATCCAGGTTCCCGGCGATATCACGGTCGCGAAGGCCGCCTTTTTGATGCAAAAGGAACAGGCGCCCTGCCTCCTGGTGAAGGACACGGACGCGCGGGTCGGCATCATGACTTATACCGACATCGTGAAAAAAGTCGTGGCGCAAGGATTGGAGCCCCAAGACGTCCAGGTGCGATCGATCATGTCGCGGCCGGTTCAGACCATTGAATATGATCGGCCCCTGGACGAGGCCTCCACGATGATGGCCGCCACGGGGGTGGCCTTGCTCGTGGTCACCAAAGATCAACAGCCGGTCGGCATCGTGCGGGCCCGCGACTTGGTCTATGTCGCCAAGCACTGCGCCGTGAGAATCCCGGCCGTGGTGACGCTCATCGACAGTAAGTCGGACGGATCCAGACACCAGGCCACTCTGACGCAGATCAGTCACCTCGCGGCCACAGTGGAGTGTCCATTGATGCTGCCTCAGAGGACGCAGGTGATGCTCGTCTTTGCCTTGCCGGACACTTCGGACTCCATGACTGTGTATGGAAAGGTCGCGACCCTATCCGACGAAGGCACGCCGCAGGCTTCGCGCGGCCTGTCCTTCACCGTCCAATTTACACACTTGAACGCCTCCGACCAAACCCGCATTCGGGACTGGGTATCTCGGCAACCGGCATCCGATTCCTGACCGCTCGCGCCGCCGGCGTGCTCCCGACACAACATCTTTTCTTGAAGACGCCTCTCCACCTGGTAGAATGAAGCCCTCAACCGATGTCGGCGTTGTCCCGACAACGACTCATCGTCCACTGACAAGGATATCGCAATGCGCCCAAAAGTGTTGCCCTCGAAAGAAGAGATGCTCTCGCAACTTCAGACGTTGCTGGACGGTCGCGAAGACGATCTCCGCATGGCGCTCATGCGGGAGATCGTCGCCAACGTCCTCAAATTGCACGACGCCCAACTGGATCTGCTGGACCTCAAAATCATTACGCGGGCGATGAAAGAACTCCGCCACGCCTTCGCGGTCTTTCGCGACTATCGCAACCGCCCGAAGGTCAGCGTGTTCGGATCGGCGCGGACGCCGGCCGACGACCCGCTCTATCAACTGGCCTCCCGCTTCGCGCAACGGATCGTGGCTCACGGTTACATGGTCATCACGGGCGGTGCGGACGGCATCATGCGGGCCGCCCAGGAGGGCGCCGGCCGGGAGCACAGTTTTGGGGTCAACATCATGCTCCCCTTCGAGCAGGGAGCCAACTCCACGATCGCCGACGATCCCAAGTTGATCACCTTCAAGTATTTCTTCACCCGGAAACTGATGTTTCAAAAGGAAGCCAACGCTATCGCCCTGTTCCCCGGAGGATTCGGCACCCACGATGAAGGGTTCGAAGTCCTCACCCTGGCGCAAACTGGAAAGAGCGACCCCAAGCCCATCGTCTGCCTTCAGACGCCCGGCTGCAATTATTGGCATCGTTGGCACGACTTCATTCAAGATGACCTCCTCGGCCGAGGCCTGGTCAACCACGAAGATCTCAGCCTGTTCCGAATCGCCGAATCCGAAGATGAGGCGGTGAACGAAATCCAGACGTTTTACCGGACCTATCACTCGCTGCGTTTTGTCGGCCGCCAATTGGCGATGCGCCTTCAACGTCCCATTTCCAACGACCAGGTCGCGGCCATCCAGGAGCAATTTGCCGACCTGTTATCCGAAGGCCTGTTCCTGCAGCGAGGCGCCCTGCCGGAAGAACTGGATGAACCGGCGCTGTCCGACCTCCCCCGACTCGTCTTTACCTTCAATCGGCGGAGCGCCGGGCGCTTGCGCCAGCTCATCGACCATCTCAACAAGCTGCCGTAAGCCGCGCGCGTTGCCCGACATGCAACCCGTCGAGCGTTTCGACGCTCGACGGGTTGGCGTTTGACACGCCGCATGATAAGCTGATCTTCCCAGTATGACACAGGCCGGCACAGTCCCGACGTTCATGCCCGATATCGTGCTCTATCACGCCGAATGCGCCGACGGCTTCGGCGCCGCCTGGGCGATCTGGAAACGGTACCCCTCCGCGCGATTTCTTCCGGTCAAGCATGGAGAACCACCCCCGTCCGGCCTGTCGGCCTTGAAGGTCGTGATGGTGGACTTCAGCTACCCGCGGCCGATCCTGGAAACCCTGGCCGCAGACAGCAAGGCCCTGCTCGTCCTGGATCATCACATCACGGCGCAGCAGGCGCTCGAGGGCCTCCCCTACGCCTATTTTGACCAACGGAAGTCCGGCGCCGTGTTGGCCTGGGAATGGGCCCACCGGAGCCCCGCGCCCTGGCTGCTCCGGTATATCCAGGATAAGGATCTTTGGGAATGGGCGCTGCCATCCAGCCGCGAAGTCAGCGCGGCCATCGCCGCCTATCCGTATGATTTCCATGTGTGGGATCGCTTCGACCAGGAACGGCTCATTCAAGAAGGCACCGCGATCTTGCGGTACGAGCGGGAACTGGTCCGCAAGATCGCCGCGCACGCGGTCCTGGTGACCTTCCACGGCTATCGGGTGCCCGCCGTGCAGAGCGCGGTGCTGACCAGCCAAATCGGCGAACTTTTGTCGGTCGGCTACCCCTTCTGCATCATCTGGCACGATCGGAACGGCCGCCGTTATTGCAGTTTTCGCTCTCGCGAGGATGGGGTGGACGTCGGCAGCCTTGCCGCCTCGCTTGGCGGCGGAGGCCACACCCACGCGGCAGGATTCTCGGTCCCCCTTGGGCCGGACGGCATGCCGCCTCCGGAGGTGAATTTTGTCGGACCGCCGGCCGGTCCGACCAGGCGCGAACCGGGATCCAGGGATTCATCCGCTCCGCCAGGCACATCTTCAATCCCCCGCCCCGCATGATCCCCCTGTCGGACGATAACCCGACCGACCGGCCCCCCATCATCACGGTGTCAGCGATCGCGGCCTGCGTCGCGGTGTTCCTGTACCAGGTCAGCTTGCCGGCTCGGCCGAGCGAAGCCTTTGTCTTCCAGTACGGTGCTGTTCCTGCCGTGGTCACCGGCCAGGCCTCGCTCCCGCCTGAACTGGCGGGACTCCCCGCCTATGCCACGCTCGTGACCAGCATGTTTCTCCACGGCGGCTGGATGCATTTGATCGGCAACATGCTCTATCTCTGGATCTTCGGCAACAACGTCGAGGATGCCATGGGCCATCTGCGCTTCATCCTGTTCTATGGACTATCCGGGATCCTCGCGGCGCTTTCGCACGTCTTGATCGATCCGGCATCCACGATCCCGATGGTGGGGGCCAGCGGCGCGATCTCCGGCGTGCTGGGCGCCTATCTCCTGCTATTTCCGCACGCGCAAGTCCTGGTGCTCATCCCGCTCGGCTTTATCGCGCGAACCTTCTACGTGCCGGCCTGGATGGTCCTCGGACTCTGGTTTGCCATGCAACTGTTGAGCGGAGGGTCGAGCCTCGGCCGGCCGGAAGGCGGGGGCGGCGTGGCCTTTTTCGCCCATATCGGAGGATTTGTCGCCGGGATGCTGCTCATTCCCTTGTTCAAGCGGAGGGGGGTCCGGCTCTTCGCCCCGGCTCACCACCGGCCGTGGGAACGGGCAGGCTGGTGAGCCAGCAGCCGAACGTGTTGGCCCTTTGGGTAGCCTACGGGTGATCGAGCACCGCGCGCACCCGCCTCAACAGCTCTTCCGTACGTACGGGTTTTTGCACGTGGCAGCGGGGAGCGATCCGATGACGAACCAGGACATCGTCCGGATAGCCTGAGACGAAAATCGCCTTCATCGTTCTCCGTTGCGCCAACAATCGCTCGGCCAGTTCGGCGCCCGACATCTCCGCCATGGCCAGATCGCTCACAAGGAGCTGAATCCCGCCGGGCTGCTCGCGGGCGACCATCAAGGCTTCCACTCCCGAGCCGGCTTCCAAGACCTGATATTGGGCTCGATGGAGCGCGGCCGCGACGCATTTTCTCTGCCATTCCTCCTCAAGGACAACGAGCACCGTTTCCGATCCCTGCGCCAGCAAGGCCCGCTCGAAGGTCCGCCCTTGCCGGTTCTGATTCGCCGCCGGCTTGGGTTGGGGCAGTAGGATCGTAACTTGGGTCCCCCGTCCCTTTCGACTTTCGAACGCGATCTCGCCGCCCAGGTTCTTGATCGCTCGCACCGCGAGGGCGAGCCCCATCGGCTTTCCGCTCCCCGGCAAACTGCCGTCCCGAAAGGGATGCAGCGCACGGGCCCGCTGCTCCGGCGTCATGCCGATGCCCGTATCGGTGATCGTCAGCATCGCGCAGGGAACGGCTTGGTCCCCGGCCATCCGCCTCACCGCTTCGGCCGGGGCCGCCCCAGCCCTGATCGTGAGAGAGCCTCCCTCCCTCATGGCATCGCGGGCGTTCAACACGAGCTGGAGCAGGATCTGCTCGATGGCCCCATCTTCCGCCGCCACGAGCGGCGTATCAGGGTCCGCTTGGAGAATCATCTGCATACCGGCCGGAAGACTGTTGCGAATCACCGGGTCCAGATGCTCCAGAATCCGGTCGAGCGCATGAACCTGGCGCTGTGTCGGGCCTGTCCCTCCCCATACGTCCAGATGCGTCCCGAAGGCCGCCAGTTTCTCTCCGGCCAATAACATCTGGTCCACATACTTATGGGCCTGATCACTTCGCGCGAGGGAGGTTCGGAGTTGACCGGCTTCACGTCCAATGACCCGAACCTGTTCGCGGAGCGATCCGGACAGCCACGCCGCCAGGTGAGGGACCTCATCGGCTGTCCTTGGTTCTTCCATCGAGGCGGCCGGCAAGCCCTGGACCGGCGTCACGATCGGTTTGGCCTCGCGCGCGGTCAGGGGTGGCGTCGATGTGGTCGAGGCCAGCTTCGCCCGAAGTCGTTTGACCTCATGCATGAGCCGGTCGCGGGTCAGCAAGAGCGCCTCTTCTTCCAGCCGCAACTCCGCCAATCGGTGGCAGAGCGTCTCGCTTCGGCGTCGCTCACCAGCCAGTTCATCCAGCGTGAGCCCGTAAAAGATCGCCATCATGAGCAACAGCGGCAGGCCCATGAGCTGCCCGACGGAGAGGCTACCCGTGATGAGGACACCCTGCGCCAGCAACAGCGCATATCCGAGGCACAGCACCAGCGAGAGCCTGAGCATCTGGCCAAGCGTGCGCACCGAACTCGCCACCAGCATCAGGAGAAAGAAGGCCAGGTAGAACTCTCCCCGCGCGTTGCCTGACACATACACGATCGCCATCGCCATGAGCGTGTTGGCGCCGACCAGTCCGCTCATGAACCAGGGATCGGCCAACCACCGCGTCGGCGTCAGGACGAGCCCGATCGTCACCAGCAGCAACCCGGCCACGATCAGGTGCGCAACGGCCGAGGAAACGATCACCTCGTCCCCGAACAGCAACTCATAGGACAGGCCGATGCCGACCAGGGCTTGAAGCACCACATAGCGGGAACGAGGCACGGACAGCAGCGCCATGAGGCCGGACGGAGTCGGGAGTGATTGGGATTCGGGAACGGACAGACTTGCCGATGGGGTCATCGAATATACCTCACGGTTATGGGATCAGCAGTCGCGGGAACCTTTGCGCGGCATGGAAGTAAGCAATGGGTGTACCGGGACCAGTGCTCGTAAGCTTTCAAAATATCAGGCTTTCATGAACGGTAGCCGCCGGGTCTGTCTGCGGAAACCGTCGGCATCGACAAAAAGGAACGGAGAGGGGAAAGGGCGGAGATTGATCGAGAAAGTCAGATTTTCGATCGGTCTGGTGCAGACAAGAACGCCGGATCGACCGCCATCCGGGCAATCTGCCCTGCCACGACCTCCGCGTCCTGGATGGTATCGGCCGTCACGGTGATATGGCCCATCTTTCGTCCGGGACGAATGCCCGTTTTCCCGTAAAGATGGAGGTGGACGCCGGGTTGCTCCAAGAGAGTCCGCAGTTGTACGCCGCGGCAAAGCCGGACGATTTCGTCCCCGAGGATGTTCACCATCGCGGCGGGGCTCAGGAGGCGGGCTTCTCCCAGGGGAAGTCCGCAAAGGGCGCGCACCTGCTGTTCAAACTGCGACACGGTGCAGGCATCCAGCGTGTAGTGGCCGGAATTGTGGGGACGGGGCGCAACCTCGTTCACCAGCAGCTCGCCGGCAGGCGTATGGAAGAGTTCCGCGCAAAAGACTCCGACGCCTGACAGCGCATCCACGACGGCGACCGCAAGGTCCTGTGCCCGCCGGGCTGTCGCGGTCTCAAGGGGGGCCGGGACCGTGGTCCGGCGGAGGATCCCGGCTTCATGTTCGTTGGCCACAACGGGATACACGACATGTTGGCCGTCGCTCCCTCTGACGGCCAGAACAGACAGTTCTCGATCAAACGCGATGTGCCGTTCCAAGATCCAGGCGCGTGACGGTTCGGGCCGAGCGGGAACAATCCCCTGCAGGCGTTCCAGCTCGCGGGCGTCATTGATGCGCCACTGCCCCTTGCCGTCATACCCGGCCGTCGCCGTTTTGCAGAGACAGGGAAATCCCAGTTCCGCGGCGGCCGAGAGGTCGGCGAACGATCGCACTTCGCGGAAGGCCGCGACGGGAAACCCCCGTTGCTGAAGAAACCGCTTTTGGACGAGGCGATTTTGGATGTGTTCAAGAATACGCCCGCTTGGACGGACCGGCGTCTGTCGTTCAAGCGCCAGCACAACCTCGGCCGGGACATTCTCCCACTCGTAGGTGATGGCCGCGAGGTCCCGCACGAAGTCGGTACGCGCCGCCTGATCCTCAAAGGATCGAACCACGGATCGGTCGGCGATGCGATGGGCCGGAGCCTGCGCATCGGGGTCCCACACGACGGTGCGATAGCCTAATCGCCGCGCAGCCGTGACGAACATTGCGCCCAACTGTCCCCCGCCCAGCACGCCAAGAAGGGAACCTGGGTCGATGAGCATGTCCGACATGTCGTTAGCGGGACCGGCCGGATCGGCGGGCCGTCGAAACCGAGGAACGGGGATGGTCGGCCGCGAGAAACGCCGGTTGCTCTGCGGCCACCCTATCGGTCTGGTCGCTTCGGAATTGAAGCAAGCGCTCGCGGATAGGCTCATATCGGCCGGCCAGAATCTGCGCCGCCAGCAGGCCGGCGTTCTCGGCCCCGCCGATTGCCACGGTGGCCACAGGAATGCCCCGCGGCATCTGGACGATCGAGAGCAGCGAATCCAAGCCCTTCAGGTGCTCGGTCGGGATCGGCACGCCGATCACCGGCAAGTGGGTCTTGGCCGCCAACATGCCGGGCAGATGGGCTGCCCCCCCGGCCCCCGCAATGATGACTTCAATGCCTCTTCCCGCCGCCTGTTCGGCATAGGCGAACAGCCGATCCGGCGTCCGGTGGGCCGAAACGACGAGCAGTTCGTTCGCGATTCCCAATTGGGTGAGGATCGCAACCGCCTTCTCAAGGATCGGGAAGTCGCTCTTGCTGCCGCCGAGCACACCGACGAGAGGACGATCCGGCATAGTCTCTATCCCTTTCGTTCGACTCACTTTTCCAAGCCCCGCTTCCCACCGAGCTTCCCGCCGAAAGGGATCGCCCGGGACCGCGGTCTCCGCGGATCACCCGGGGGCGCGCACACCTTAGCCTGAGGCCCGGGGCCCGTCAAGAACCACCAGACCAACTGGTTGCTTCCTCGTGGGAAATTGACCCTTCCCCTCTGCTTGGCATATGATCAGCAGCGAGTGGAGGCCGAAACGCCCCGCTCGCTCCCCCATGGCGACGGAACCGGGAAAAGTCGGGCTCCGAGGGCAGATCCGATCCTTCGTGGATCAACCGACCGGTTTGGACGAACTGGTCGTGGATGATCTGGCCGTCTCGAGCAAGCTCCAATCCTGGGAAGCGGTTCAGATACCCGATCGGCTGCGGTTTTCATCCCGCCTTGCCATCAAACTGCTGCTCGCGTTCCTGATCATCATCGCCTTCGTTCCCTGGACCCAGACAATCACCGTCACCGGCCAACTGTCGGCCTATTCCCCCTACGAACGGCCGCAGTGGATCGAATCTCAGATCACAGGCCGCATCAAGAAATGGCACATCTACGAAGGCGTCCGCGTTAAACAGGGGGACTTGATCGTCGAGCTCGACGACTATGATCCCAACTTCATGGCGCCCGACCTGCTGGCCAGGCTGGAAGAACGCAAGAAGGCTCTCGACCAAACTCGCAAGGCCGCACTGGAACGCGCGGACCAGTTGGATAAGCGCATCAAGGAAATGCAGAACCTCGTGAAGGCGGCCGTCCCTTCCGCGGCCGCGCGCGTGGTCGAGGCGGAGAACAAAGTCCGCGAGGCGACCCAGAAGGTCGAGGCGGCCAAGATCGCCGTGGCCACGGCCGAACTGAACGTCGACCGCCACAAACAGTTGGCCGAGCAAGGGCTGGTCTCTCAGCGCGAGCTCGAACTCACCATTCAGGCGGCCATCGCGACGAAGGCCGATCTGCAGGGGGCCCAAGCCGGACTCAAGGCGGCACAACAGGCCATGATGGCCTTGAGCTACGGCAAGGAACAGGTCAGCGCGGAAGTGCTCCAGCGGCTCATGGAGGCCGAAGCGTCGAGGGATGGGTCCTTTGCCGAGGCGGCCAAGGCGGCCAATGAGTTGGCGGACATCGAGCTGCGCCTCTCGAACGCCACCCAGCGGCGCCTGGCCGGACATATTTACGCCCCGGTGGACGGCACGGTCGTCAGAATGGCCCAGGTGGGGCCCGGAGAAACCGTGAAGCAGGGCGACAAGCTGGTCAGGATTTCTCCGACCAGCATGGACAAGGCGATCGAAATGGTCGCGGACGGGATCGATGCGCCGCTCCTGAACGTCGGCCGAAAGGTCCGTCTGCTGTTCTACGGGATTCCCGCGATTCCGCTGCCGGCCTGGCCGGAAGTGATGGCCGGCACCTACGGGGGCGTCATCAAGGTGATCGATCAAGTGGACGACGGGAAAGGAAACTTCCGGTTCTGGGTCGTGCCGGATCCCGAGGACCGTCCCTGGCCCGATCAGGCGCACGTGCGGCAGGGAACCAAGACGATGGGATGGGTCATCCTGAACCGCGTTCCGCTCTGGTATGAGTTGTGGCGGCGATTCAACCTGTTCCCGCCGGACTTCCAGGAACGGCCGCCCACACTGATCGACACGCTCCTTCCGAAAGCAGGCACCAGCGCCAAGTGACCCGGCGCTCAGCCGGCTCACGCCCGTCGCCTGCCACAACGGCCTGCATCCCGTCCGCTTTCTCGAACGTCGTCATTCTTCTCGTTATGAGCCATCGCTCAGAAAGGAGTGGGTCATGAGATCATACGTTCGACTCTTGGGTACAGCCACGCTGCTGTGCGCCGTTGCGCTGACGGGTGCCGCCGCCTTTGCGGAAGAGCCGAAATCGAAACCGCTGCCGCCGATTCCGCTGTCGCAGGAGGAGGTCTTCGCCTGGGTGGACCGCTCTCACCCCCTGCTGAAGAGCGCCGGCACGGAGAAGGTCGTGGCGAGGGGCCGCCTGTTGCGGGCCTTGGGCGCCTTTGAGCCCCAACTGGTGAACGACACCGAGATCGAGCGCTTTATCTCCAGTTCCAGGCCGCAGCTCGGCACTCAGACCGCCGGCTTCAACGACACCTTCATGGACTTCCGGCATCCCTCCGGCATCAAGGGTATCGCCGGATATCGTTACTCCATCGGAGACGCCGTGATCCCGGATCTCAAGGTCGGCAAGGACAACCAGATCCTGCTCGGCGCCTCGATTCCTCTGCTCCGCGGGCTCTTGGTCAATCCCGAATCGGCGGAACTCCAGCGGTCAGAACTGGCCGATCCTCGGGCCGAGGTCAAGATCGCCGAAACCCGCCAAGGACTGTTCCTCGCGGCGGCCACCCAGTTGTGGGACTTGGTCGCCGCCGCCAAACTCGCCGATGTGGCCCAGCGGGCGCAGAAGGTCGCCGAGGATCGGATGAAGCAGATCGAGCAACGGGCCAAGGCCGGGGCCGTGGCACCCTTGGATGCGGTCGAAGCGAACCAGGAAGTCCAGCGGCGCCGCGAGTCGGCGATCGCCGCCCAACGGCTGGTCGAGCAGGAACAGTTCAAGATGTCCTTGTTCCTGTGGGAGAAGAGCGAACCGGTGACTCCGGCCATCGACCGGGTTCCGGAGTTCCCCGCCAACCAGACGACGCCAAGCCCGGAGACGGTGAAGGCCAACAAGATACAAGCCAAGGCCGATCGCCCGGAAGTGCGCGAGATCGGCATTGAGGCCAAGCTCAACGACATCGATCTTGAGCTGGCCAAAAACAACCTTCTCCCCAGCCTGGACGCCGACGCCTCGCCCGCGCGCAGTCCGGAAAAATTCGTCCTCGGCCTCGGATACAAGTTCGGGCTGGAACTCCGGGTCCCCATCATGCAGCGGCGGGGCCGCGGCGAGGTCCTGGAAGCGCAGGGCAAGGCCGACCGGCTGGTGCTGCTCCAAAAGTACCGGGAGCAACAGGTCGTCGTCGATGTGGATAACGCCCTGTCGGCCATCGAACGGGCCAAGGAACGGATCGCAGCCGCCGCCGATTCGCTCCGTCTGGCGAAAACGCTGGAAGAGGGCGAGCGGTTTCGGTTTAGTCTCGGCGCGACCAGCGTCCTCTTCGTCAACCTCCGGGAACGGAACAGCGTCGATTCGGAGATCCAATTGATCAGGGCCAAGGCCGACTATCAAAAAGCCCTGGCCCTGTATCAATGGGCCATCGGCGCCTGGGCCAAAAGCGGACCCAGTGCGGTCCCGGTGAGCTATCGACAAGTTCGGTAGAGAGTCCGACCGACAGGGCCGAAGGAGTAGTTTTTTTTACCCCCCTTTGATAGGGTAGTGACGTTGGTGCCTACCGAACCGGTCTGTCGGCACACCGCTCAGGCTGGGGGGTTCAGTCCTGTTCTCTGCTGGAGAGTGTGAACCTGACTGATGAACTCGGCACAGGACCATAACCAGCAGCCTCACCCGTCCCTTGCGATCCGCGACATCATGTCCCGCTTCGGGGTGTTGCTCCGGGCGGAACGCCGGGTGCTCGGACTCATTTTTTCCTACGCGCTCGCGATCGGGTTGTTCTCCTTGATCGTCCCGTTGACCGTGCAAGAGCTGGTCAACACCTTCGCCTTTGCCATCCAACCGATCACGATCGTCACGCTTTCCATCATCATCCTCGCCAGCCTCCTGTTCGTCGGGGCGTTCAAGGCCTTCCAGGTTTATGCGGAAGAGATTCTCCAGCGGCGCCTGTTCGCGCGGGTCGCGCTGGGGATGACCCAACATTTCCCTGACGTGCGGATCGCGGGATTCAAGCCCCGATACGCCAACTACTTCACGGAAGCCGTGTTCATGCAGCGCGCCCTCTCGGGATTGTTGATCGACTTCATCGACGTCGTGATCGGCGGGATCGTCGGGATGACGCTCCTGGTCTTCTATCATCCCTACTTCCTCGGCTTTAACATCGTGCTGTTCGGCGGCGGCGCCCTGGTCTTCGTGCTCTTGAGTCAAGGCGGGCTGAAGGCGACGCTGGAGGTCTCGCATTGGAAATACAGCACGATGCATTGGCTCCAAGAGATCGCCTACAACCTGCTGCATTTCAAGGCGACGACCTCCAAACCCTATCTCTTGCGCCGGACGGACGAGCTGGTCGATCGCTATACGGAAGCCAGACGAACCCGGTTTGCGGTGTTGATGCGGCAATATCTCGGCTCGGTCGTCTGGCAGGCCCTGGGACACGGAGGCATCATTGCCACGGCGGGGTGGCTGCTCTCCATCGGGCAACTGACGCTCGGTCAATTGGTGGCGGCGCAGGTGATCGTCGGCCGCCTATTGTTCAGCTTTGAGTCGCTCGTCAAGAAGATGGGGCATGTCTTTTATTTCTTCACCGCGCTGACGGAACTGGATTTTGTGTTTTCGCTCCCCAAGGACGAACATCGGGCCGTCCTGTCGGTTCCCCTCCCGGACCCGGCCATTCACGGCATCCGTTTGACCTGCCGGGATGTGGGCGTGGCTGGACCGGAGGGCGACGCCTTTTTTGAACATTTCGATCTGGAAATCACGCCGGGTGAAAAAGTCGGCATCCTCACGGCATCCAATCAGGCGAAGACGACTTTGGCGCGCGTGCTGGCCGGCCTGGAGTCCCCCGCCTCGGGGGTCATCCGATACAACGGCGTGGATCTCCGCCACCTCGACATGGACAGCATCAACACCTGCCGCGGCTTCGTGCTGGATTCCAAGCTCACCCTATTCGAGGGCACCGTGGAGGACAATATTTCAATGGGCCGCCCGTCGATCGCCTACAGCGACCTGCGCTGGGCCCTGCGCTTTACCGAACTGGAGGAAGAGATCGACGCCCTGCCACAGGGCATCAAAACCCATGTGCGGGCCGAAGGAGCCGTTTTTTCGCCAGCGCGCATCCAGAAGATGTTGGTGGCCCGCGCAATCGTCACCCGCCCGCAGATCCTGATCTTCGACGGCCTGCTGCACAATATGCACCCGGTCCAGCGCGAAACGCTCCTGCGCCGCCTCTGCTCCAAAGAAGAACCCTGGTCGGTCGTGTTCATCTCGAACGATCCGACCCTGACGCCCTATATCGACCGCCGCGTCGAAATCGGGTAGCCTACGAGCCCTCGTGAAACTGTTCAAAGGCCTCAGCCTTCGCGAAATTGGATTCCCGCAGATCACCCTCAGTCTGCTGATCATCGGCTTGGGCTGGTTGGGCGGCCAGGAGTTGAGCCAGGTCGATCAGGACCTGCGCGTGATGTACACCGAGTACACGCTCGGCGCCACCGATCTGGCCCATATCATGGCGGACGTGATGCGGTACCGGACCACGATCGTTCGGGCGCTGGAAGCCGACAGCAAGAAAGAGTTCGATCGGATTACCGCCGGCCTTCCTGAGCTTCGGGCGCAGATTCAACATGCGATCGACCGGTATGCCGCCGCCAGCCTTCGTGTCTCCCGAAGCGGGCGCAGCGAACCGGAAGACCTGGAGGCGCTCCGGCTCAGTCTGGACGACTATTTCCACAGCGCCGGCAAAACCACGGATCTCTTGCTCCTGGAATGGACCGCCCCCACTCCGGCACAGGCGACGAAGTTACGCCGGGAGGCCGAAGTGCATGCGGCGGAAAACGCCGGTCCGAAGGTCGTGCAGGTCAGCATCGCCTTGGACCGTCTGTTGGAAACGGTGGCGGATGTAGCCAAAGACATGAGGGATCAGGGCACGAGGACCATCCGCATCACCAGCTCGCTGCTGTTCTTCGGCAGCACGTTTCTGGCGTTTCTGAATCTCCTGGTCGCCATGCGAAGCGCCGCGGCTCGAAAGCGGCAGGCCGCTTCGTCATCGAGTCATTCGAGCAGGAACGCCGAGGCCGGATTGGCGTTCCCTCGCGCGGATACCAAACTCGCCGGATCCGAGTAGATCCGTTCCGTTCGCTTGCGCGGCGGCCGCCTTCATGGCCGCGTCCGATCCCTTGCGGGCACGGCGCGTCCGACCGTTCGAAACAGTTCGTCCCGCTCCGTCGCCGTCAGATCCTGCCACCGTCCGACCGGCAGCCCGTCCAACGTGATGTGCATGATGCGCACGCGCGTGAGGGCGGTCACCCGATAGCCGAGCGCCTGACACATGCGGCGGATCTGGCGATTGCGCCCTTCGATCAGCACGATGCGGAATCGATCGGCCGTCTCTCTCCGGACCTTGCAGGGCAAGGTCGGACGGCCCAACACAAGCACGCCCGCCGCCATGCGATCCAGGAACGTTCCGTCGAACGGGCGGTCCACACGCACCACGTACTCGCGCTCGTGGCCGTGCTCGACCCGCAGGATCTCGTTGACGATGTCGCCGTCGTTCGTGAGCAGGATGAGCCCGGAGGAATCCTTGTCCAATCGTCCGATGGGAAAGATGCGCTCGGGGTGCTTGATCGCGGCGATGATGTTGCCTTCGACGTCCGGTTCGCTCGTCGTCGTGACGCCGACCGGCTTGTGGTACTTGATATAGACCCGGCGCGATCCCCATGGGATCGGGCGGCCGTCCAGCTCGACCCGGTCGCGGGCGGTGACCACGTCGCCCAAGACCGCCCGGCGGCCGTTCACCGTGACGCGCCCCTCCTCCACCAGCCGGTCTGCCTCCCGGCGCGAACAGATCCCCTGTTCCGTAAAAAATTTATTGATGCGGATGCTGCCCGGCTCCGAGCGGCGGGGAGATGCGGGGGCCATGAACGGATTCCTCGGCGTGGATATGGGATATGACGGCGCCGTCAGCCCCGATCGCGGACGATCGCAAGGCCGCGGGGAGCGGGCGTGGACTTATCGGACGCTCGGCGTTCGCCGGCGCCCGACGTGGATCAGCCCCGACGGGCGATAGATGAGCCGGGCGATCGAAAACTGCGGCGCGGCAAATCCGTCGATCGGGGCGATTTCACTGACATCCACCGTGGTCGGACCCTTGGATATAACTCGACGTATATTCGTAGGGAGCCGGAGCACGTGAACACCCGCCTGGTCCGGATGGCAGCAGGGTTCGTCCAGGCCCAGAAAATTCTGTTCGATGGTCAGCCAACCTGAAGGGACGGCCATGGTTCGATCACCGCCGCGACGAGAGCCGGTATCAATGCCCCGCGTCGGATCGGACACCTCAGCGGTCCGCTACCGGCGCCGCTTCGGCAGATTCTCCGGCGGGATGAACACGGCCAAGGCCACGACGGTCGTCCATCGATTGGCCTTCCCGATGGCCGATTGCGTAATGTTCAGAGTCCGCACGATCTTGCCGCCCATTTTGAAGACCTGCTCGCGTTCCTTCCAGGCCAAATTCGGATCGAACTCGACCCCCAGGGTCGTCGCCAACATCTGCGCCGCCAAGTCTTCGGTGTACTCGCCGGTTTCTTCGTCAGTCTCGCCGTGGGCGTGGTGTTCGGACAGATAGCCGTAGGTGCGCCGATCGGTCGGGATCGCAAGACCGATGGATGCGGACACGAGCCGGTTCCGTTCGTTGGTTTCCGATCGCGCCATGACGCAGAACGTGATCTCGCCCGGATTCAGCAGCTTCTCGCCGCGCTTGCGCGGGATGATCTTGCAGTTCGGCGGCAGGATCGAGGAGACGCTGACCAAGTTGCAGTAGGCGACCCCCGCGGACCGCAACGCCTGCTCGAAGGACGCCAACTTTTCTCGATGCACCCCCACGCCACGTGTGAGAAACAGATGTGTCGGAACCATAATCCCCCTTTTCGCCGGCCCCGGCGATCACGCTGACGTGGTTGAAGCTCACATCAGGAGAGTTCACGCTTGCTGGTGCGTGCGGCACGCGGGACGCATTTGTACCAACTTACCCGCGCTTTCGCAACTGGATTGCTGCCACTGGAGCGGATGATGGCGACGTGGACGGTGTCAGGACCTCGCCTCGGCCTGATTGATGACGAGCAGCCGCAATTCCGACAGCTCCTCCATCGCGTAGCGAACCCCTTCCCGGCCGAGCCCCGAATCCTTGACGCCCCCATACGGCATGTGGTCCGCCCGAAACGTCGGGATCTCGTTGGCAAGCACCGCGCCCACCTCCAGGTCGCGAAACGCCTGAAAAATGCGATTTACATCGCGGGTAAATACCCCCGCTTGCAGGCCGTAGTGGGACTCGTTGAGCATGCGGAGCGCCTCGTCAAACGTCCGGTAGGGGGTCACCGCCACCAGGGGGCCGAAGACTTCCTCGCACGAGACCTTCATGTCGGGCGCGACATCGGTCAGCACGACCGGATCGAAGACGTTGCCGGTCCGGCCTCCGCCCTGAAGCCGGCGCGCGCCGCGCTGCAACGCCTCCTGAATCCACTGCTCGATCCGCGAGACCGCCGCCTGATTGATCACCGGCCCGACCACCGTGTCTTCCCGGCGGGGATCCCCCGCCTTCAGGGCCCGGACCAACGCCAGCAGTTTCTCGGTAAAGGCGGCGGACACGGATTCCTGGACCAAAATGCGCTGGACCGAGATGCAGGTTTGGCCCGCATAGCCGTAGCCGCCCACGGCGCAGCGCTGCGCGGCCAGGTCCAAATCCGCGTCCGGCTCGATGATGACGCCGGCGTTGCCGCCGAGTTCCAAGAGCACCCGTTTCTTCCCGGCCTTGCCCTTCAACATCCAGCCGACGGCGGCGCTGCCTGTGAAGCTCAAGACGCTGAAGCGCTCGTCCTCGACGAGCCGCTGCGCAATCGCGTTATCGCAGGGCACCACGTTCAAGGCTCCGGGAGGCAGTCCCGTTTGCTGCACCACCTCGCCCAGCAGCAGGGCGGTCAAGGGCGTCTGCGGAGCCGGCTTGATGAGAATCGCCGTCCCGATCGCCAGCGCGGGCGCCACCTTGTGCGCAACCAAATTCAGGGGAAAATTAAAGGGCGTGATCCCCAGCACCGGCCCGACCGGCACCCGACGGGTCAACCCGAGATACCGATCCATGCCGGGCGTCCAGTCCAGCGGAATGACCTCGCCGCCGACCCGCTTCGCTTCTTCGCCGGCCACCAGGAAGGTCTGAATCGCGCGCGACACTTCGCGCCGGGCATCCGACAAGGGCTTGCCCGCCTCGGCCACCATCACCTGCGCGAAATCTTCCTGCCGTTGCCGCAGCGCCTCCGCGATCTTGGCGCAGGCGGCGGCGCGGGCATGGGCCGGAAGTCGTCTCATCTCCCGCGCCGCCGCCTCGACCGAACGGACCGCCTCCTCCGCGGCCGCGTCATCGGCCAGACAGACCTCGGCGATCACCTCACCGTTGTAGGGATTGCGGATGGCATCTCGCAGGGAGGTCGAGCGCGGCTGACCCCCGATGAGCAGCGGGCGGGGTTGGTTCACGTCTGAGGCTCCGACTGACGGAATGGCGGACCGGTTAGACGGCGTCGGCCGCCTGCACCGGCTGCGCGTCGGCCGAATCGACGGCCGCCTGCGCCTTGGCGATCAACTCGTCCGTCCCCCAATCCTTGATCGCCTCAAGCGTGAAGGCTTCATAGGTAGAGACCCCCTGACAGGACGGACAATTCGGACGAGGCACTTTTTGCCGATAAACTTCCTTCAGGCAGGACAGGCAGACCCACAGATCCGGATCGCCGGGATTCGCGGGCACCGACCAGAAGTGCTGCGTGGTTGTCATGGCTCGTTCACCTTCGGCGGCGGGCCGGTTAGGCCTGAACTCCACGAAGCCGCCAGGAGCGACGGCTCGGTCTGCAGGCTCGATTGTGGAGCATCCGTCGCCCCCGCGCGACGCAACAGACGCTCGATTTGTTCCTGAAAGACATTGAAGGGAAAGGCCCCGGGCACGGTGACCGGCGTTTCCACCCGTCCCGACATGTCCTTGGTCAAGAGCAGCACGAAGCCCGGCGTGCCGCGAAACCCCCAGCGATTGGCTTCCTGACGATCTTCGAAGATCGACTCCAGATACGTTTCCTGCCGCACACAGGCGTCGTACCGGTCCGGTTTGAGCCCGATCGCCTTGGCATAGTGGGGAAACTGCGAGGCGTCAAGCCGCGGTCCCTGGGCAAACAACCGGTCGTGCATCGCCCAGTAGCGTCCCTGTTCCCCCGCGCAACGCGCGGCCAAGGCCGCCGCCACTCCGACCCCCTGGTCGGCGCGCGGATAGTCCCGATACAGAAACCGCACCTTCCCGGCATCGACATACTTGGCCTGCAACAGCGGCCAGGTTTCACGGAAGAATTTCACGCAATACCCGCAGGTGAAATCCGAATATTCAATGATCGTGACCGGCGCCCGCGGATTGCCACGCACCCGGTCGTCTTGCAACGGCGCCGCCGGCGTCTCCCGAACGCCGAGGAGCGTCCAGGCGAGCATGAGCATGAGGAGACTGAGCCTGGCCACAGGGCAGAGAGCCGCACGAAGTCCGGTCAACACACAGTCCTTTCAACGGCCATCGGAGATGGCCAAGTCAACGGTGACGATCAGCGGCCGCTCTCCGCTTGGCGCGCGGCGGACGGACCGATCGCATGGAACGGACGGAGTCGGCCGAAGGTTTCCGCCGACGCGCCCGCCGATGCTCCAGCAACCCCATCATCAGCAGCGGCCAGACCACGGTGGCGTCGCTGAGCACCTCGGCAAATCGTCCGCCATCGGTCGGCGGCACGAACTTGCCCCAGGAAATGCCTTCCTGGTAGGTACAGCCGCTCAGCCCGCCCCAATAGTCCGGTTCAGGACAGATCCGCACACCGTATTGGAAGCGAGGGGGTTTGGCGTCGAGCCCCAACCGCAGGTTGCCGATTTCAATATAGGGTCCGACCTGTTGCGCCCAGTTCCGAGGCACCCCGCCGCCGATCGTGAAAATCCCCAAGCGCTTGGCCGACATGATCTTGTCGGTGTAACTGTTCAAATCCAAATAGGGATTATACGACGGCAGATACCGGTGCAGCGCCTTCAGCACCCCCAGATCGCCATCCCGCTTCGCGGCCTCCGCGCGCGCCTTGTCCAGAGATTCCCGCATCGCCCAGATGCCGACATCCAAGCCCATCTCAGAATCGGTAAAGGCTGGAATATAGACCGGCACCGCTTGCTCATAGGCGCTCTTGAGAATCCCGGTGCCTTCGAATTCTTCATGGAGAGTCTTGCCGAGTTCGTGCGTGAGGCGTTCCGACGAGAGGGGCGTGCCATGGTCCAGCCGCTTCAGGGTCTGCGTGACCACATGTTCGACATAGTTGAGGTTCGCCTCCATCTCCAGGGTGTCGTAGACCCGGTTGTAGCCCTTGCGGAACAATTCCACGTCGCTCATCGTCGGGTCATGCCGGTAATGTTGCTTCCCCGTCGATTCGCTCAGCCCATGCGCCACCAGCGCGCCGGTCGAAATCACGACCTGCACCATCCCCTCGTCGATCATCCGGCTGATGATCGTGCCCATCTTGGCGATCGTCATGGCGCCCGACAGGGTCATCACAACCATGCAATCGGGATCGTCGATCATGGCGCAGAGCACATCAAACGCCTCGCCCACCCGGCGGCCGCCGAATGCGGTCTTGCGCATGGCCCTAATCAGGTCGGTGAACGAGCCGATGCGGTCGGGATCGAGCGGCTCCAGGGCATCCAGCCCGTCTTCGGCGCCGTCTCTGAATTCGCGTGCCTGCACGAGGTTCCTCCGGTACTGACGATCCGATGAAATCGAGCGAGCTATGGTTATACACAACCCTGCCGGAGAGCGTCAATTCGAGGAACCAGTCGGATGGCAGTTCTTCTGCTTCACGCGCGATCGGGCGGACCGTCGTCGCGGAACGAATAGTCTGCCAAGCCCGCACAGCGTTCAAAACGATGAGGGGGAGGAAGCGGAATTAGGAGAGCCGAAACGAGCGGCCCACATCCGTCACCTGCCGGAGAAGAACCGGTTACTCGCCATCGCCAGCGGCGTCATCGGCTTGTTGCAGGCGCGCCAATTCGTCTCTGCCGGTCTCGGTCAGACGGTAGACTCTGGCCTCTTCATCGCGGCGGATATGGCCCTGCGCCAGGAGTTGTCGGAGGTACGGTTCGAGGCGAATGACGCCCGAATCAATTAATATCGTTTCGTCTTCGCTTATCAGACCGTTCCGGTCATGGAGGAACCGCAGCAGCTTCATTCTGATCTGTCCAGCCTGGTCCAACGGCATGTATCCCCTCTTCCTTCGATAACCCGCGAGATCCTCCTTACCGTCGCGAGAGCAGGCGGTCGAGTCTCGACGGCGCTTGACGTCACGCACACAGATTCGCCGACCGTAACAGATTTGGCGAATGCCTGGGTAGAAGCCAAGCGCTCCTATCCGCTCGTCTGAATGGTTGGATCAAAGAGGACCTAGGTACAGGATCGGCTACAGGAGATTGATCCGGTGATGTCAGCCCGTAGCCGTCAGATTGCAAGTGGTTCTGAGGGACTCCAACAGGACAGATCCAAGATGGTGGCTATGGAAGTGAACACTAGATCGGTTCCTCAGATCGGTTCCTCGGACTTGGGAATTTTGTCGCGAAGAGTTGGATCGAGGCGGAGCGCGCTTTCGTAGTCCTGTTGCGCCCCAACATGATTGTGAAGGGCATGACGCAACCGAGCTCGTAACCAGTAATACCGAGCCTCAGAAGGTTTCAACTCGACGGCCATGTCTAAATCCCTCAGCGCGCCCGGATAGTCCAACAAAGTAGATCGGACCTGCGCCCTACGGATATACAAGGTGGAATCCTTGGAATTGAGTTCAATGGCCTGCGATAAGTCCAAATTTGCGCCGATCAGATCGTGAAGATTAATCCTCCCCTCGGCACGGCCTGCGAAGAAATCCGCATTGGGGCCCTGCTTCAGGGCCAATGTGAAATCTTCCTCCGCCTCCTTCCAGTGCCCAAGCATGAGCTGGAGCGATGCCCGGTTGGCCCGAGCCCCGACGGAAGCCGGATCGAGCTCGAGCGCCTGCGTATAATCGTCCATTGCGCCGCCGAGATCTTTCAAAAAGCGTCTCGCGACCCCTCGCTTCCAGATCGCTTCTGGGTCGTTCGGATTAAGGGCCACGGCTCTATTGAGCGCGACCAGGGCCGTCTCATAATCTTGCAACAGCACCAGGGTCCAGCCAAAATTCAATTGAAATCTTGCGTTCTCGGGCTCTAGCCGGACCGCTTCCCGAAAATCTTCCAAAGCTCCTGAGACATTCCGCACCTGCAATCGCTGGACGCCCCGCGCATTGTATGACACAGCGGTGGTAGGGCCGTTATTCTGGAAAGGAAAGCCAGGGGCGATGGTCGGAAATGACAGGGCCGACTGGCTACGACATCCGGCCAGCATACCCAGGCCCAACATCGCACCTGCCAAGACGCAAGTCATGGGAAAGTACAGCCCGATCATTGCGATGGGTCTGACCTCGCTCCAGGATGTGATATTCGTCCGATGCGAGAGCTGATCCTAATCGGAGTGGCTGCTGCTCTCAATCATCCGTTCGTGCTGATTACCCTGCATTTGGTGGAAAGACCCTGTCTTGTTGAGGCGAGATATTCCGAGGACGCGATGCCAAATAATGATGGATGCCGTTTCATCGCACCATGCAACTCGAAAGGATAGTCCTTCCGTTAGCTGGTCATCGGGCAACACAGCATGAGCCCGCTTCGGCGGTTGTAGCTCGCCGGAGAAAAAGCACAAGGGCTGGTCGATGTCCGGCCTATTCATGGCCCGCTTGGGGACTAAACTGCATCCAGACGATGTCGCCACGGTCCGGCATATAGGGCCGCCGGCTCTTCAGAATGCCTCGGCCCACCGGTCCGCAGAAGTCCGTTTCTTCGTGCACGTTACGCGGGGCAATGCGTTTAACCAGATCCTCCAGACGATAGACGCGGCGCAGGCGTGGCCTTAGGACAATCGCTCCTTTTCGAATTTCGATCTCCAGATCATCCTTCACCTTGAGCCCCGCTTGCTGGGCAATGCTCTTCGGTACTCGGATGGCCAAGCTGTTGCCCCATTTCTGGGCGGTGGTTTTCATCTCCGCCGTCCTCCATTCCTCTAGAGTAGATACGGTGTAGATACTCCCTGACCGCACGGTTCAACGGAGAGTTGCGAGACAAGAGATTCAACGGAAGATTGGGTTATGGAGAAGAAGTCACTGGAGGTGCCTCTCCGGCGGTGTCAATGGAGAGGGACTTCACCCGGTGAGCTGCCGCCTCCTGAGCGCGCCTCTCGACCCGCTGGTCTGCCGAAGTCAATCTCCTCGTGGACGTGACGCTGGGGATGCAATTGACCAGATCCTGGAGCCGATAGGCACGGAGTAGGTACGGCCTCAGCACAAGCGCACCTTTTCGCACTTCGATTTTCAGGCCATCCTTCGTTTCGACCTCTGATTGGAAGACCATATTCGTCGAGGCCGGCCATCCAGGCTGGCGCAAAGCGACAATTTAGCTGAGCCCGTCATCTCACGTAGACGACGCCGGGCAGTCCTTTCAGATCCGCATCGCCCGTGACGACCTCGGCCTCTTGGTCCTTTCCTGTTGCATAGACGATCGCATCGGCCATGGCCAACCCGTGGTGCAGGCTTAGGTCTGCGGCAAGATAGGCAATGGAGCTTGTCAGCGGAATCACGTGGGTCCCGTTGAGCCTAGCCGTGTGCAATAATGCCGTTTCCTCCCCTCGCTCCCGCTTGATGATCTTGTAGACCTCGTACAGCACGATCGTGGGTGTCACGATTTCGTACCGAGGGGTGAGATAGACCGCATACCGATCGGCCAGCGGACCATCTGTGAAGAATTCGATCCATCCGCTGGAATCGATGAGGACCTTCACATCCGGTCCTTTTTTTCTCGGAGCCCGGTTGTCGCCATGCCCTTCAGCACGCCCCTGAGCGACTTCAGCGGCACTTCCGGCACCAAGGTGATGACGCCTCCCTTCTCGACCACGTGCAAACGTTGGCTGGGGACCAGGTGAAGTTTGTCCCGGACTTCCTTCGGAATCACGACCTGGAATTTCGGCGAAATCGTCGTCATAGCCATACGGATCTCCTTACCAAATGATGATCGATCATAGTATCGTCATACCTCGTCAGTCAAGGCAAGCATATTTCCTGCTGCACCACGCCGGCTCGGCAAGAAGGTTGGCCTATCAGAGAAGTTGCTGGAGGTATTTCTCCGGCGGACTATAAGAACCGGATAAAGGGAAACGCGCCTAGGGTGCTTCTCCGCCGGCGCAGTTACGAAAAAACGATGAAGGCCGGCGGTTCAAGCGAAGGGTAGAGCAAAGAAAGACACAGGAGGTGTCTCTCCGCCCGCTCAATGAAGAACGGCTTCGCCTGAATAGCGGGCGGCTCTCACGAAGTGCGGATTAAGGAGGATACGAAACACCGAAGGGTTTTCTCCGGCGGCGTCAATGAAGAGGGGCTTCGCCCGATGAGCTGCCGGCTCACACGAAGTGCGAATTAGGGAAGAAGTCACTGGAGGGATTTCTCCGCGGGCATCATATTCCAAAGACCTAAAAGAGCCCGCGGCTCAAGCGTAGCTTGGATCAAAAGAGACAAATCACTGGAGGTGATTCTCCGGCGGCGTCAATGAAGAGGGGCTTCGCCCGATGAGCCGCCGGCTCACACGAAGTGCGGTATGGTGGTCCCAACGGGATTCGAACCCGTGTCTGAGCCTTGAGAGGGCTCCGTCCTAGGCCAGGCTAGACGATGGGACCAGCCGGGTCATGTGTCGATCGGAGAGCGGTCGCCGCAAGAGGCGGACTGTATCACAGGGTTTTCCTGCTTTTCAAATGGGCATGTCGCGCCAGTCACACCACCTGCCCGCGGACACTTCCCGCTCTTGCTTAACGGCCATTCTGTCCCGTAAGGTTGGCCCATGCTGCGACCGATCCGGCGCTCATGGCCGCCCCTGTCCGGCATCCTGCTATTGCCGATCATGCTGAGCTCACTCTCCTCCTGCGCGTTGCTTGATGAGATTGCAGAAGGCACCGCCGTGCGTATTGATTGCTCGCCCTCGGCTCCCCTGCCGATCCCGGCGAACCGAACCATTCCCATCCGATACACGGAGCCCACCCTGCAACAGAACGGGCAACCCCTTGGCTACCTGTCGCACACCACCATCTACTATGACGTGGGGAGCGGGGCCCGCGAGTACACGAAGCACAGCGCGACGAAGGTCACGGGCGGCGGGGCTGTCGCCAGAGAGGTGATCATTCCGGCTGGAGCCGGCAACAGTCCCACGGCGAAGATCTGCGTGACCGCGACCAATTCGGCAGGGGAAGGCCCTCCGGCCTTTATGGAAGCCGCTGCCCCTGCTCCCTGACCCCCTTTCCCACCCCTCCGGCTCTTTCACCTCAGCCACGAGCGCACACCACGTTCCGTTTGTCACGCACAACCTTTTCAGCAATCCCTTGAGAGCCCCGCAGTCGGGCATGGAGCAAATCTCCGGTTTGCGCTATGATACGGCCCGCTTTTCGTCGATGAGCACGTCTATCGGAACCGGGACAGGGCTGGATCGCGATCCTTCCGCATCGAGCTTCACGATGCCGTCCGTTCACCAGGCGCAAGCCGCCGGCCCCACTTCCCGGAGCCGGCCATGATGCCTCCGTCCGGAGCGAAGCGGGGCGACGCGGTGCTGGAAATCAAGCTGGGCTCGAACATCGTGCGGGACTCCAACGGCGTCCTCAAGTTCCAGGGCAAGGAGCAGCTCGTTCTCGAATGCCGGTCCGGGCAACTGTGGCTGACGATGGATTTCTACGACGAGCGTGGCGCGCACATCGCCCATGTGCGCCGCAACCAGTGGGCCTTCAACGAGGGCCATCGCTTCATCCTCCAGACCAATTCGCCCGCGCTCGCGCCCTTCAGCTCAGGTCCGTGGGTCACGGTCACGGATCAAGAAACCGGCGAGGTATTCCTTGAGGCGGTCATGACGCCGGAAGGCCGCATCGAGATGATCCGCGGCCGATTCTTCACCCACAAGGGGGAGCGCGTGGAGGTCACGCCGCACGTGTGCCGAGTCGGCTCCGCCGTCTCCCATTTCGGCGAGGTATTTGAATGTCGAGGCGGGCCGGCCGCCATCGGCTGAGCGCCCTGGTGCGCCGACCGACCCGACGAGACCGCCGCGATGTCTGACCAAGTGCCTCCCAGCGTGCAAGCCTTCCTCGTCTGCGACACCGTGATCGAGGACAGCCTCACGCACAAGAAAAGCCTCATCGGGCTCTTCACCCACCTGCAGGCCCAGGTGTTTCCCTGCCAGCACCAGCAACTCGGCGTCTACTTCTGCCTCACCGACGCGCAAGGCCCCTACCAGTTCGACATCACGCTCGTCTATCTCAACACCGACCAGGTGATCTGCCGCGCGTCCCTTCCCAGCGTCGAGATCCGGGACCGGTTGCAGATCTCCGATTTCGGCATCAACATCCCGGCTCTGGTGTTTCCCGCTCCCGGCCGGTACGAGTTTCGCCTTATGATGTCCCGCCGCCTGATCGCGCAGAAGGATTTTCACGTCATCCAGGCGTCGATGCCGCCCGGGCCGCCGGCCCAGCCGTCGTAGCCAGCCACCCGCACCCCGCCCCATGCGACTCGTGGCGCACGTGGACATGGACGCCTTCTTCGCCGCGATCGAGGAGCGCGACCGCCCCGAGCTGCGCGGCCGCCCGATCGCGATCGGCGCGGACCCCCTTGAGGGGCGCGGGCGCGGCGTCGTGGCCACCGCCAACTATGCGGCGCGGGCCTACGGCCTCCACTCGGCGCAACCGATCTCGCAAGCCTGGCGCGACGCCGAGCGGGCCAGGAAACAAGGCCGGCCCCCCGTCGTCTTTTTGCGTCCCAACATGACCAAGTATGCGACGGTGTCCGGCGAGATCATGACCCTATGCCGACGCTATGCCGACCTCGTCGAACAGGCCAGCATCGACGAGGCCTACCTCGACCTCAGTCCATCCGGCTCGTTCGAAGCCGCCGAAGACCTCTGCCGCAGGCTCAAACAGGAAGTCCGGGACCAGGAACGGCTCACCATGTCGATCGGCTTAGGCCCCAACAAGCTGATCGCCAAGATCGCATCGGGGTTCCGGAAGCCCGACGGCTTGACCGTGGTCAGGCCGGAGGAAGTCGAAGCCTTTCTGGCGCCGCTCCCCATCCGGACGATTCCGGGAATCGGGCCGAAGACCGAGACGATCCTGGCGCAACAGGGCATCCTGCGGATCAGCGACCTGGCGGCCCGCACCAAGGACGACCTCTGCGCCTCGTTCGGGAAACGCGGGGCGGATTTTTATGAGAGGGCCAGGGGGCGGGACGACTCGCCGGTGTCCTCGGAATGGACCCCGAAATCGATCAGCGAGCAGGAAACCTTCGCCACCGACACGCGCGACGCCACCTACTTGCTCGACCAGCTCGCCCGCATGTGCGGGCACGTGATGGAACGGGTCCGAGCTGAAGGATTCTCGCAGGTCGGGACCGTGGCGGTGACGGTGCGGTTCGCGGATTTCGAAACGAGTTCGCGCGCCCATACGCTCGACGCCCCGACCTCGGATGCGCGGCTAGTCCAGGCCGAGGCAATCAAGCTGCTCCTGCCGTTTCTCGACAAGCGACGCAATCCGAAGGGCAAGGCGATCCGGCTGCTGGGCGTCCGCGTGGAGCGATTGGCTTGAGCGCGTGTGACGAATTGGCCGCGCCGGGCGGCGCGTCCGTGCGCTACCGGTTGACCGTTACATTATAGGTCACGGTCGTCACCTGATCCTGCGCCCGCACGAGGACCGTGATCGGAGTCGAAGGCCCGGTGAGCGGCACCTGCAGCGTCGTGCCTGAGGCGACCGCCGCCCCATTGATCGTGATCGAGGCGTTCGGCTCCTGCACCGTCGCCGTCACGTTCGCGGCGGCCGTAAAGAGCCCGGCGCCGTTGACCGTGTACGTCGTCACGGACGGGCTGAACACCGGGAGCATGAACCCGGGAGTGACCTGTAACCCTGCCAGCAAGGCATTGGAGGACGGCGCCCTCGTGATGGTGACCGAATAGGTCTTGGTCGTCACCCCATCCACCGCCCTCACCAAAATGGTCACGCTGTTCTGACCGACCGCAAGCGCGACCGGCCCGAAGGCTTGACCCGACGGCACAGATTGGCCGTTGATTGTCAATGTGGAGGTGGCATCTTCCACTGTGGCTGTGACGGTCGTGGAGGTGGTCTCGTTCGGTACCGAGAGCGTATAGCTGGTGACCGAAGGGCTGAACGGAGGCGTCGGCGACCCGGCCGAGAGACTAAGACTCGCCAGATTAACGTTGGCCGCGCGGGTGATCGTAACCGTATAGGTCTTGGTCGCCCCGTTCAACGCCCGCACGATGATCGTCACTTGATTCGGCCCGACGTTCAGTGCAATGGGACCGAAGGCCTGGCCGGAATTGGCCGCCGCGCCGTTGATCGTGAGCGTGGCTGTGGGATCCTGCACCGTTGCGGTCACGGTCGTGCTCGTCGTCGTATTGAGGACCTCCAGACTGTACGTCGTGGTGCCGGCGCTGAAGCCGGGCGACAGGGGACCGGCCGATACAATCAGTCCGGCGAGATCGGTCGAGACCGTGCGCTCCACGGTCACCGTATAGGTCTTCGTCGTGCCGTTCTGCGCCGTCACGACGATCAGGATCTGGTTCGTCCCCACGTTCAACGCGATGGGCGGTGACGCTTGCCCCGATCCCACCGGCTGACCGTTGACCTGCACCGAGGCCGTCTCGTCGGCGACGGTCGCGGTCACAGTCGTGCTTGCGGTCGTGCTGGGCACCGAGAGACTGTAATCCAGCTGGTCTTCGGAAAAGGCCGGCGAGAATGATCCGGCCGACAACGCCAACGCGGACAGGTTGGCATTGCTCGACGGCGGGCGGGTGATCTCGATCGTGTAGACCTTCGCGGTTCCATCCTGCGCCGTCACTCGAACCGTCAAGATATTCACCCCGATGGTCAAGCCGATCGGCCCGAATGGCTGCCCGGAGGTGGCCGGGGTGCCATTCACCGTCAGGGAGGCGGTGGCGTCGGCAACGACGGCCGTAATCGTCGTTTGCGTGGTCGAATTCCCCGTGGCAATCCTGTAGCTGGTTTGGTCCGGGGTGAACCCCGGAGACAGGGCGCCCGCCGACAGGGACAGTGACGCGAGGTCGGCAATCCCGGACGCGCCGCGGACGATGGCTACCGAGTAGGTCTTGACCGCGCCGCCCGGAGCCGTCACCACGATCGTCACGGCATTCGGTCCCAAGTTGAGGGGGATCGGACCAAACGTTTCGCCGGACCGGGCCGGAAGATTATTGATCGCGACGGTGGCGGTGGTATCGGCGGTCGTGACGGTAATGGTCGTGCTCGTGGTGGAGTTGGCCGCCAAGACCGAATAGGCCAACACCTGCGGATCGAAGCGCGGGCTCAATCCCCCGGCAGACACCTGCAAGCTCGCAAGATCGGCGATCGCCGCAGCAGCGCGGGTCACCACGATGGTGTAGGTCTTGTTGAATCCCGGCCCGTCCACGACCACGGTCACGGTGGTCTGGCCGACCGCGAGCGGGATCGGCCCGAACGGTTGGCCCGGCGTCGCCGCCTGATTATTGATGCTGATCTTGGCCAGCCGTTCGGCCGCCGTCGCCGTCACGGTGGTACTGGTGGTGGCGTTGGGGACGAGCACGGCGTAACTCGTCACGGCTGGATCGAAGGCCGGGGACAGCGCGCCGGCCGACACCACCAGCGAGGCCAGGTCGCCCGGCGTGCTGCCCGGTGGACCGGGCGGAGGATCGGAACTTGGAATGCATCCTCCTGCGGCGGCAAGCAGCAGCCCTTGCAGAAGCACGAAGGTGGATTTCCGTCTTGAACAGACAACAGCCCAATGCAGCCCCCCGCTCTGGCGAGGACTGCGCGATGGGGCAGCGGATGGCATCTGTGAGTTGGGGCTTATTTGTTGACGGTCACGGAATAGGTCACGGTCGTGACGGTATCTTGGGCGCGCACGAGAATCGTAATCAGAGTGGATGGCGTAGGGAGCGGCACCTGTAGCGTCGTGCCGGAATCCACGGACATGCCATTGATGGTGATCGTGGCATTGGGCTCTTGAACCGTGGCGGTCACATTCGCAGTGGTGGTAAAGAGCCCGGCGTTGATGACCGTGTAGGTCGTAGTGCCGGGACTAAACGGCGGGATCATGGCACCGGGGGTGACCGTCAATGTCGACAGGAGCGCATTCGACGAAGGGGCCCGGGTGATCACGACGGTGTAGGTCTTGACCGTGATTCGATCAGGGGCCATCACTGACACGGCAAAACTATTGGGGCCGACGTTGAGGGGCACCGGGCCAAAGACCTGCCCGGAGGCCACCGGCTGTCCGTTGATCGCCAAGGTAGAGCCGGCCTGCTCGATCGTCGCCGTGATCGTGGTCGAGGCGGTTTCGTTCGGAACATTGACCTGGTATTCCGTCACATCCTTGTTGAACGGCGGGCTCAAGGCTCCGGCCGAAACTGCCAGGCTCGCAAGATTGACGTTCGCCTGTCTGGTGACCACCACGGTGTAGCTGCGGGTCGAGCCGTTTTGAGCCGTCACGACCACCACGATGTTGTTGGCCCCGACGTTCAAGGGGATCGCCGGGGAGGGCTGGCCGCTCGGCACCGATTGGTTATTGATCGTGATTTTGGCTGCCGGGTCTTCTGCCGTGGCTGTCACGATGACCTGCGTCGTTGAGAACGGCACCGAGGCGCTGTAGGAGGTTTGATCCCCGTTGAAGGAGGGGTTGAGACTGCCGGTCGACAGAACCAGACTCGCGAGTCTATTACTCCCCGGCGCCGCCCGATTGATAACGAGGTTGTAGATTCGCGTCTGCCCGCTGGGCGCCGTTTCCTCCACCAACACCGCCACCGGATTGGACCCGAGGGAGAGGTTGATCCCAACAGCCTGTCCGGAGGAAACCGACTGATTGTTGATCCTCATCCTGGCCAGTTGCGGATTTGCGAGCGTCGCGGTCACGGCCACGCTGGTGGTTTGATTCGAGACCGACACCACGTAACTGGTGACGGTGGGAGAAAACGCGGGAGAGAGCGGCCGGTCCTGCCCCCCCTCCTGCACTTGCAGCGAGGCCAGGTCGAGCGCCGGATTTTCCGAAACCGGTGGAGAATCAGGATCGGGAATACAGCCGGGCAGCAAGAGCAGGAACGCCAATACAGAGAGGCATCCCTGCCACCAGGGTTGCCACGAGGTTGTCTTCTTGAAAAGGCGTAGGGACCGCACCAATGGCGGTCTTAACACAATCGCAAGGGCAACACAATATGTGGGGGAAACCATCCAAACCTACACCCACTGGAGCGGGGCAGCAGTCAGCACCTTGTTCAAACTGCGATCACCAAGCATGAGTGTTGGTGTTGGTATTCGAATCTGAGCGTTCCGCTAATCCTTCTCCACATCGACCCGATAGGTCCTGGTGTTGCCGTTCTGCGCCCGCACCTCGATATTGATGCGGGTGGTATTCGACAGCAGCAGGACGGCGGCGGATGATTGCCCTGGGTTTGCAGGCCCGTTGTTGATTTTCACGGTCGCGCTCGAATCCTGCGCCGTAGCCGTGACCGTGGTGGAGAAGGTCGTTTTGGAGGTCTCCACATCATAACTGGTTCTGGTTGGACTGAAGGGAGGCTGGAGCGCCCCCGCGGAAACGACGAGGTTGGACAGGTTCGCGTTCGAGGAAGCCCCGCGCGCCACCTCGACCGTATAGGTCTTGACCGTCACCCCGTCCTGGGCCCGCACCGTGATCGTGATCTGTGTGGTGGTGCCGGAGGGATTCAACGGGATCGGCCCGAACGGGACGCCCGAGACCGCCGGTTGGCCGTTGATCGTGAGGCTGGAGCTGGCGACCTGCACCGTGGCAGTCACCGTCGTGGTCGCGGTCGTGCTGGCGGTGGTGACCGAATAGTTGACGGTATTGGGGTTGAAGGGGGGGCTCAGCGGACCCGCCGACAACTGGAGCGTGGACAGATTGGCGTTGCCGGGCCCGGCCCGGTTCACGAAAACCCTGTAGGTCTTGGTCGTGCCATTCACCGCCGTGACGACAATGGTGATGGTGTTGGTGCCCGTCGCCAGGTTGATCGGGTTGGACGGCTGGCCGGAGGTCGCCGGTTGGCCGTTGATCGTGAACGTCGCGCGCTCATCGGAGAGCGTGGCCGTCACGGTCGTCTGCGTCGTCGTCGAGGGCGCAGAGACCGAATAGTCGGTCGTGGCCGGGTCGAAATCCGGCGACAGGGGGCCGGCGGACAGTTCCAGGCCGAAGAGATCGGCAGGCCCGCCCCGCGTGACCACCACGGTGTAGCTTTTCGTGGCACCGGGCGCATCCACGACCACCGTCACCGGGTTGATGCCGACATCCAGGGGAATCGGGCCGAAGGGTTGGCCCGACACGGCCGGCTGATTGTTGACCGCGAGCTTGGCCGAGGCATTGGCGGCGGTGGCCGTGAGCATGGTTGAGTCGGTCCCATGCGGCGCCATCACGTCATAATTGGTGACGGCGGGAGTGAAAGCAGGGTTGAGCGGACCGGCCGAGAGCTCCATCGTCGAGAGATCGGCGGGCGAGGGGCCGGCGGCGGGACTATCTCCATCCGGAATGCAGCCGGCCGTGATGAGCGCCGTGACGGCCAGCATCGCGACCGTTCGCAAAAAGGCAGACGGGGCGTGAGTCTCAGACCCGATTGCTGTCCGGATGCGGTGTTGCATGGGTATGACCTTGTGACCTGTTGGTGAAAATTTATGGGTTCCGCGTGACGGTCACAGTGTAGGTCTTGAGGGTGCCATTTTGGGCCCTCACAACTATGTCGAGCTTAGTATCTCCAACTGCAAGCGCGATCGAACTCGATGGTACGTTATGTTGTAGGTTAGAGGGTGTTCCATTGTTAACAGAGAGAGTCATCGTTGCAGTAGTTGGCTCTTGGAGACTCGCCGTAACCGTCGTCGAAGCCGTCGTGTTTGGTACAGAAACCGTGTAGCTTGTGATTGAAGGATTGAAGGGAACATTGTTGGGATTTAACGTGCCGGCAGAAACCGACAGTGCGGAGAGGTTATTATTGCTGGAAAGGGCAGCGGCTCTGGTGACCGTCACCGTGTAGGTCTTGAGGGTGCCATTTTGGGCCCTCACAACTATGTCGAGCTTAGTATCTCCAACTGCAAGCGCGATCGAACTCGATGGTACGTTATGTTGTAGGTTAGAGGGTGTTCCATTGTTAACAGAGAGAGTCATCGTTGCAGTAGTTGGCTCTTGGAGACTCGCCGTAACCGTCGTCGAAGCCGTCGTGTTTGGTACAGAAACCGTGTAGCTTGTGATTGAAGGATTGAAGGGAACATTGTTGGGATTTAACGTGCCGGCAGAAACGACAAGATTTGACAGATTGTTATTTCCAGAGGCTGTCTCACGAGTAATCCTAACCGTGTAGTCCTGGGTATTCCCAGCGGGAGCCGTGACCCTAACCGTCACAGTGTTCAGTCCCTCGACCAAACCAGTGACCTGGAACGGCGACCCGGTTTGGGTGCTCGATTGATAAATGAATGTCACTGTGGCGCCTGGGTTTACCTGTGGGACTGCGGTGATGGTGGTACTGGTCACCGAGAAAGGCACAGTCACGTTATACGTAAACACTCCTGCGGCAATGAGATTAGAGCTGCTTGGGGGATTAACAGTCAGTGTTTGTAGCAAGGCGTTTGTAGATGGTGGCGTTGCCCTGTTCACGGTCGTGATGTAGTCCTTCGTGTTCCCTGCCGGCGCGGTGACGCGAATTCGAACGCTATTGTTTCCGACCTGAAGCGGCTGAACGATGAAGTTCTGGCCAGCCGCCAACTGCGACGGCGATCCATTATTAAGCGAGATCGTCATCGTGGCGCCGCCATCTTGCGGGGCTGCCGTGAAGATAATCCCTATCACATCGCTTGCCACCGACGCGTTGTAGTTCGTGGTTCCGGGCGAGAAGTCCGGTTGGAGTTGACCAGGCGAAACCGCCAGGCTCAGAAGATTGGCGTTACTCGACGCCGGGGCAGCCCGATTGATGATGAGCCCGTAGGTCTGGACGTTCCCGCTTTCGGACACCACCGTCACATTGACCGGTGTGGAACTGGGCGCCGGAGACGCAAGCGTCACAGATATGCCCTGACCAGAATTGGCCGGAACGTTGTTGATGGTGAGGCGTGCTTTCTGATCCTCTAAGAATCCCGCGACCGTGACGCTCGTCTGGTCGCTCGCAACTGTCACCGTGTAGGGCCCCAGGTTTCCTGGATTGAATCCTGTGACGGTTCCGCCAGGCGGATTGACCGTCAGATTCGACAAATTGGCATTTGTCGAGGGCGGCTGCCGCGTAATCGTGACCGTATAGGTCTTCGAGGCCACCGTTGGTGACGTTACAACAATCGTGAAGGTATTCGGCCCGAGCGCTAACGGGAACGGCCCATAAGTTCCCCCACCCAAGACTGGCCCTTGCAGGTTGACGGTTACCGACGCAGTGTCATCAACAGGGGTGGCCGTAATCGTCGTTTGATCCGTTGTGAATCCTGTCGAAACGTTGTAGGTGAAGGTATTGGCATTGAATGCAATCGCGGTGGCCGAAGCACTCAATGTCGCCAGGTTGGTCGTACCGGTTCTCAGTACGGTAACCTGATAGTCCTTGGTCACCCCATTGGCGGCCGTCACGCGAATGAGAATGAGATTACTAGAACCGACACTGAGAGTAATAGGACCGAAGGGCTGCCCCGAATTGACCGCTGTCCCGTTGATCGTCAGTGATGAAGTGTCGTCCGCAACTGCAGCCGTAACCATTGTGTCCGGTGTGGTGAAGCCCGTCTTAACTTCGTAGGTAGTCTTGTTCGGATCAAACGCCGGTTCCAAAACTCCGGCGGATAATTCCAACTTTTCCAGATCGGCATTGGGCGCGCGGGTGACGACGATGGTATAGGTCTTGGAAATCCCCGGACCGTCGACCAGGATGGTGATCGGCGGGTTGGTCCCCAATTCCAGATTGATCGGCCCGAACGGCTGACCGGAGGTGGCTGACTGGTTGTTGATTTTCACCGTGGCGCGGGCATCGGCCAGGGTCGGGGTGATGGTGATCGAGGCGGTATTGCTGCCGACCGAGACGGTGTAGTTCAGTTCATCGGGACCGAAAGCAGGAGAGAGCGCCCCCTCGGACAGTTCCAGATTGGCCAGATCCGCCGCGCGATTCGGCCCCGGCGGCGCGTCGGAACTGGGGATACAGCCCGTGAGGGCTGTCACAAGCAAAATGAAAGCGGCCCCCCCTCGCCACCAGGCCGACCGGCCCCCTTGTCTGGGTTTCACCTGACGATTCCATCCTGCCGCTGCATCAACAAACACCTTGAGCACTGAGGGTCTCCTCTCGGCCTCACGACACGCTTGTGGGTAGGAAATGGGGTAGACGCTGTATTCTTTTGCCTTCGTTTCTACGCCGCAGGGAGGCTGTATCATGGCGGACGGGTAGACCTGAATCCCATCCCACTTTGGTAGGGCTTCCCTAAGAAATTGGACGTTTTACAGAGGCCTGCGAGCCGGCTCCCAGGGCCGGTTATCCGGAATCAGGCTGTGCCGATTCGGCCCTGGTTCACCGGAGATCTCCGGCTTTCTCGATGGCTCCCTTGCGGCAAAGCGTGCCTGGATATTCGTCATAAGTCGTTGGAACCATTGCATATCTCGGCTAGACTCGACTGTTGGTGCTATCTTTTCCTTGGTACGGATCATTGATCCGGATCAGAGGAAGAAGGGTTGAACCAGCCGCAACCGGCGCCGCCACAGAGGAGCACCCATGAGCACGTCACATCATGATGAGGTCCCCGGAATGAAACCCTGGGGTTGGATGGTCCAGTATGGAGTCGGGATGTTGCTGGCCTTGCTGCTGGCCACCTTGCTCGGCAACATTGCTCTGTTCAAGCAGACTTCGCTCGCCGGCACGGGCTTGAAGGCCGCGCACCTGGTCCAGTTTATCGGGTATGGAGGCGCGCTGCTCCTCTGCTGGCTGTTGGGGCGGCGCATCGCGGCCGATCCGCCGTTTGCCGGGGCCTGGATGCCCTGTCTTCGCGAATTAGTGCTGCCGGTGACGGCGCTGATTGTGAGCGCCGGCGCCTACCCCGTCGCGCTGTTGGTGCTGAAACCCTTCTTCAACTCGACGGCCAAGTCACTCTACAATTGGATTTTTGTGCTCGGGATCACCGGCGTGGCGATCTGGTTGACGGCGGCCTGGTTTCTGAAAGCCGCTCCGCTCGTCCCGTCCGTGCAGGCCGAATCGGGCAAGCGCGTCAAGAAGGCGGCCTAGCCCGCGCCGGCGTCCTCTCCCCGACTTTGCTCTTCGCCCCTCTCCTCTGCTTGTCAATCTCTTGCTCTTGGCCCCGCCGATGCCGGCGGGGCCAAGTCGTTCCGGCAAGCGGCTGCGCGTCGCCTCTCCCTCCAGAACCGGATGATGTGGAAAGATCGCTTGACGGTGCGGATTGGCGGATTACAGCGGCCGATTAACGGTCACCGTATAGGTTTGGCTGTTGCCGGCCTGGGCTGTGACCACAATGGCAATGGGAGTGGCGCTCCCGGGCGCGCCGAGATTCACAAGGAATGGCGTCCCTGAGGCGACCGCTTGGCTATTGATCGTCATGGAGGAAGTGCTGGGGGCTTCCAACGTTGCCGTGACTGTCACATTGGCATCCGTGTTGGCCACTGTCACGGTGTAACTGAGGGTGGCAGGAAGGAAGGCGGGGGTCATGGTTCCCGGCGCGATGGTCAGCGATGCCAGATTGGCGATGCCCGGCGCCGCTCGGTTGACCGTCACGACATACTCCTGGACGTTGCCTTCCAGCGCGGTGACGCGAATCGTGATCTGATTCGCTCCGACGACCAATCCGTTGACGGTGAACGGCGTACTGTTGGCCACCGCCTGCCCGTTGATCGTCATCGTGGAGCTGCCGGCCTGCATGCTCGCCGTCACGGTGATGCTCGTCACGTTGTTGAGGACAGTGACTGAATAGAGCAGCGTGGATGGAGCAAAGGCCGGCGATAGAGTCCCCGCGCTCACTGTCAGGCCGGAAAGGTTCGCATTGCCGGCCGGCGAGCGGTTGACCGTGAGCACATAGTCCAGGAAATTCCCCTGCTGGGCGGTCACACGAATGGTGACCGGATTCGCTCCCACGGCCAGGCCATTGATCGCGAACGGCGTGCCGGATGCCACCGCTTGCCCGTTGATCGTCATGGTGGAGCCGGCCGCCTGCACGGTGGCGGTGACGGTCACGCTCGTCACCGGATTCAGCACGTTGGCGCTATAGGCCAAGGTGCCGGCATTGAAGGCCGGCGTCAAGGAACCCGGAGTCACCGTCAGGCCGGAGAGGTTGGCATTCCCCGGCGCCGGACGCACGATCGTGACCGTGTAGGTTTGGCTGTTGCCCGCCGGATTGGCTGTCACGACAATCGTCGCGGTCGTATTGCCGATGCTGAGATTGTTGAGCGTGAATGGCGCACCTGATGCAACGGATTGCCCGTTGATGGTCATCGTGGAGGTCAAATCCTGGACGGTGGCTGTCAGCGACACGCTCGTGACCGGGTTCGAAATGTTGAGAGTATAGGTGAGCGTGGACGGACTGAAGGCCGGCGAGAGGGTCCCTGTGTTGGCAGTCAAATTCGACAGATTGGCATTGCCCGGCAAGGCGCGGTTAACGGCGATGGCGTAGGCTTGAGCCGTGCCGGTCTGGGGAAAGACCAGGATCGTGATCGTGCTCGATCCCACTGGGATGTTGTTCACCGTGAACGGTTGGCCGGATGTCGCCGGCTGGCCGTTGACTTGGAGTGTCGAAGTCGGGTCCTGCACGGTCGCCGTCACAACCACGCTGGATGTCGGATTGTTCACGCTGATCGAGTAGCTGAGCGTGGAAGCACTGAACGCCGGTTGTAGAGTTCCGGGTGAGACGGTTAGTCCCGAGAGGTTGGCATTCGTGGACCCTTGAACCCTGGTCACGGTCACCCTGTAGGTCGTGGAAGGCACCGACGGCGCGCTGACGACGATCGTGATCGTAGTTTGGCCAATGGACAAGGGAATCGACTGCGAATCCTCTCCCGAGTTGACCGGCTGGCCATTGACCGTCACGCTGGCGTTGCTATCGGCGGTGGTCGGCGTCACGGTGGTCGACATTGTGGTGAACGGCGCCTGCACCGCATATTCGAACTGGTTCGGGTCAAATGCCGGCTGGAGCGCCCCCGCGGATACCCGCAGATCCCAGAGACTGGTATTGGCTGCGCGCGTGATGGTGAGGGTGTAGGTCTTCGAAGCCCCCGGCGCGTCGACCAAGATTACAATCGACGGGTTGCTGCCAAGCGCCAGATTGATTGGACCGAACGGCTGGCCTGACTGCGCCGGCTGGTTGTTGACCTTCACCGTCGCCCGGCTGTCGGCCACGGTCGGGACGATGAGGACCGAGGCAACATCGCTTCCCACCGTGACGGTATAGTCGGACACCTCCGCGTTGAATACGGGCGTCGGCGCGAAGGTTTTCGAAGCTTGCGGAGCGGATAGGATCTCGAGATTCTGCAGGTTGGCCGGGTTGCTGGCGGCTCCGCCGCCACCCCCACCGGGAATGCAGGCGCTTAACAAGCACAAGAGCGCCGGTAGACCCCATGTCCATGTGGCGACCAAGGTCCGAATCGCTCGCTGCGTCTGGGGCGTGTGTGTTGGATGGCCTAGGACAGGCCGATTGTTGCGGCGCACAGGCAGTGTCACGCGTCTGACCCTCAGTGATGATGAATGGAGTCATCATCAGGGAGACCTCTCGCACCGCCCATTCCGCTTCGGTAGGGACCTGCGACGCGACCGTCAGGAATTTGGAGGGGAGCACCTATTCAATCGGTGGGCTCACGCTCAACCGTTGTTCCGGCCTCGCGCTCGACCGATGAGATCTGCTGTCTGGCTCGGATTCGGACGATTGCGCGGTGATTATTGAGGTGGGAATTGGAGGAAACGAACCTGACAGAACAAAAACGATTGCCTCACCACCAGCGGACCGGACCGCAATCGACATGCACGAACCCGCGACGCGGATAATACCCGACCCCGCCTTGTCCCAACCGCAGCGCCGCTTGGCGGATCTGGCGCAACGGCACGCCGGGAATGTGAAAATCCACAGCCTGGGCCGTGACGTGGAAACTTTGCCTGGCCACCCGCCGGCCCCGCTGTTTGATCAGCACGGTTTGGTATTCCGGAGAACGGTAGGCCGAATGCACGACGATGTCCTTGTCGCCCCCGACCTGCTTATGGAGGGTGTTCAGGAATTCGATCACCCGGAGGTCCATGCTGGCGGTCCGGTTCGTATAGTTGCACCGCATGAAATTGTTGAGGTCTTCGAGCGCCGACGCATCGTACCGCCCGAGATCGTTGCGGTAGGTCACCTCCAGCCGCTCGTTGGTATGCGCGTGGCACAGCACCAGCCGTCCTTCCGGCAGGCGACCGGCAAAGACGTCCGTTGGCCACAGCGCGCGCGCGCAACAGACCATCGCGGCCGCAAATGACGTCCGCAAAAAGGACCGCCTCGAACAATCTGTTCGCAACAGCTCATCCATGATGATGCGTGATAAAGAGAACGAGCGAAGGTTGTATGGGGAGATATTTGGGCTTCTAACAGATCCGGCCGGTCCGGTCAAGATGAAATTTAGGGCTTCATCCACGCCCCTGGGCCTTTTCGATTTTGGCCCACGTGTCGCGCAGCGCGACCGTCCGGTTGAAGACCAGACGTTGCGCCGTCGAATCCGGATCGACGCAAAAATAGCCGAGCCGCTCGAACTGCACGCGCAGTCCCGGCTTCGCCTCGGCCAAGCCCGGTTCAACCAGACAGCCTCGAAGGATCTGCACCGAGTCAGGATTGAGACAGGAGACGAAGTCCTGCTCGTCGCCGGGGCTGGCCTCATTCAGAAGCTGCTCGTACAGCCGCGCCTCGGCGGGAACGGCCCGCGCGGCCGACACCCAATGGATCGTGCTCTTGACCTTGCGCCCGGCGCCTGATCCGCCGCTGCGTGTCTCCGGATCGTAGGTGCACCGGACTTCCATGACCTCGCCGGTCCGTTCGTCCTTGATGATGCCGACGCACTTGACGATGTACGCATAGCGCAGGCGCACCTCGCGTCCGGGGGCCAGGCGGAAAAACTGCTTGGGCGGATCTTCCCGGAAGTCGTCCTGCTCGATGTAGAGTTCTCGCGAGAATGGCACGAGGCGCGAGCCCGCAGCCGAATCCTCGGGGTTGTTGATCGCTTCCAGCTCTTCGATCTTCCCCTCCGGATAATTCTCGATCACCAGTTTCAGCGGACGCAGGACGCCCATCACTCTGGCCGCGCGCTTGTTCAAGTCTTCGCGGATAAAATGTTCGAGCAGCGCCATCTCGACCACCGAGTCCCGCTTGGACACGCCGATATGCTCGCAAAACGCCCGAATGGCCTCAGGGGTGTAGCCGCGGCGGCGGAGTCCTTTGATCGTCGGCAGCCGCGGATCGTCCCATCCGGTGACATGCCCTTCTTCCACCAGCCGAAGCAACTTTCGCTTGCTCATCACCGTGTGGGTCAGGTTGAGCCGGGCGAACTCGATCTGTTGCGGCGTCGAAGGCGCGCGGGATTCCCTCACCACCCAGTCGTACAAGGGGCGGTGGTCTTCGAACTCCAGCGTGCAGATGGAATGCGTAATCCCTTCGATCGCGTCCGACAGGGGATGGGCATAGTCATAGGTGGGGTAAATCAGCCAGGCGTCCCCAGCCCGATAATGCGGGACGCGCCGAATCCGGTAGAGGATCGGATCGCGCAGATTGATGTTGGGCGAGGCCATGTCGATCTTCGCCCGCAAGACATGGCTGCCCTCGGCGAACTCTCCTTCCCGCATGCGCCGGAACAGGTCGAGGTTCTCGTCCACCGTTCGGGAACGATAGGGACTGTCCTTGCCCGGCTCCGTCAGCGTGCCCCGATATTCCCGGATCTGATCGGCGTTCAAACTGTCCACATAGGCGCGGCCCGCCCGGATCAGATGAACCGCAAACTGATAGAGTTGCTCAAAATAGTCGGACGCATAGAGTTCCTTGTCCCACGCGAACCCGAGCCACCGCACATCGTCCTTGATCGATTCGACATACTCCATGCTCTCCGTGGTGGGATTGGTGTCGTCGAACCGCAGATTGCAGGTCCCGCCGTGCTCCAGCGCCAGCCCGAAATTGAGACAAATCGATTTGGCATGGCCGATATGGAGATAGCCGTTCGGCTCGGGAGGAAAACGGGTGGCCACACGGCCGCCGTGCTTGCCGGCGGCTCGGTCCTGAGCCACGATCTCCTTGATGAAATTCGAGGCGGCGGAACCGGTCGGTTCGTTCATCATGCTAACGACCACGCGTTTGTGAACGGTTCATCCCTGAAAACACAAAGAGCCGGCTGGTGTGGCCGGCTCCTTCTCCCCGATACCCGGTTCAACGAAATGGCTGGGGGACCAGGAATCGAACCTGGGTAGTCAGATCCAAAGTCTGACGTCCTACCGCTAGACGATCCCCCAGCGCGAACCTCGACTTCGATGCGCGTCCGGAGCGCATCCTGCCCCACCGAGCGGCACCACACGACGCAGAATTGGCCGGTGAAACGAAGACGGACAAAGTGGCTGGGGGACTAGGAATCGAACCTAGGTAGTCAGATCCAGAGTCTGACGTCCTACCGCTAGACGATCCCCCAACCAACGTGCGAGACTAATATATCACTGCCCGCCAGTCAAGCGCGCTGGGCGCGGGAGACCGCATGACGCAACCGTTCAAGCGTCCGGTCCCGCCCGAGCAGATCGATCACCTCGAAGAGTCCAGGGCTGGCCGTCCGTCCTGTCAGCGCCACTCGCACCGGTTGCGCCAATTCGCCCATTTTGATGCCGGCTTCGGCGATCACGTTCTTGAACACCGCCTCCAGGCCTTCCTTGTCGAAATCAGGAACCGCGGCAAAGCGATCCGCCAACCGCTCCAGCAGCGGGGCGATGGCGGGCGTGAGAAATTTCTTGGCCGCCGCTTCGTCCATCTGGATGTCGGCCTGAAGATAGGGGATCGCGGCCTTGGCCATCTCTTCTAGCGTCTGGGACCGCTCACGAAACGCCAGGACCAGCCGCTCCATCCACTCGCCGGACTTGCCCGCGGCTTCGGCTCCAACCCCGGCCCGTTCCAGGAAGGGCTGCAACTGCTCCGCCACCCGTTTGGGTTCGCTCTGCTTGATGTACTGTGCATTGAGCCAGAGCAGTTTTTCAGGATTGAATACGGCTGACGATTTCTGGACATTGTCGAATGAAAATTTTTCGATCATTTCTTGAAGCGAGAAGACTTCCTGATCCCCGAACGACCAGCCCAGCCGCACGAGATAATTCAGCATGGCTTCGGGCAGATACCCCATGTCGCGATACGCCAAGACCGAGGTGGCGCCATGCCGTTTCGACAACCTGGCCTTGTCGGAACCCAGAATTATGGACAGATGGCCGAATTGGGGCACGTGAAATCCCAGCGCCTGGAAGATCGGGACCTGCCGCGGCGTGTTGGTCAGATGGTCATCTCCGCGCACGACATGCGTGATCCCCATCAGGGCATCATCCACCACGACGGAAAAGTTGTAGGTCGGGTAGCCGTTGGAACGCAAGATGATCAGGTCGTCCAGCACCGCGTTATCGAATACCACGCGGCCCTTGACGAGATCCTCGATGACGGTCTGCCCTTCTTGCGGAGCGCGGAACCGCAAGGCGGCCTCTCCCGTCGGATTCACGATTCCCCGCTCCCGGCACCGCCCGTCGTATCTCGGCTGCAACCCCTTGGCCAGGGCCTCCTTTCTCCTTTCCTCCAATTCCTCGGCGGTGCAGACACACCAGTAAGCCTGCCCGTTTGCGAACAGGCGCATGGCATGGTCGCGGTACAGTTCCATGCGCTCGGTCTGGCGATAGGGTCCTTCATCCCAATCCAACCCTACCCAGCGCATTCCTTCGAGAATGGCCGTGATCGCTTCTTCCGTCGATCGGCTCTGGTCGGTATCCTCGATCCGCAGAATAAAGGTGCCGTGATGGCGCCGCGCATACAGCCAATTGAAGAGGGCGGTTCGGACCCCTCCGATGTGTAAATAGCCCGTTGGACTGGGTGCAAACCGGACACGGACCTGGCTCATCAGGCAGTCCTCTTCAGCTTCGTCATGCCTTCAATGATCTCCGAACGGCACGGCGATCTTGCGATGGATGGCTCCTCGGCGCTGCGCACCTCATTAACACGCAGAGGAGAGGTTGTAAAGGTAACGGATCGAGGCCGATTCGGAACACAAGGACTGGCCGCACGACGGTTAACGCCACGCCGACACAAGGACCGACGCGGTGGCCGGGGGTCAATGACCTTCTTTCACAAGGTTCTTGTTGACGGCAGGGATCTCGACGAGCACATCCTTGGTGCCGTTGGGAACACATTGACAACCGAGCCGGGAATGCAAGGTGATCGCAGGAGCCTCGTCCAATTGATCGAACTCGTCGTCCGTTCCTTCGTTGCAGGTCTCCAGTCCCTGTTTCACGTAGACATGACAGGTCGAGCAGGCACAGACCCCCCCGCAGGCATGCTCCAAGTCAATCCCGTTGGCCAGCGCAATATCGAGGATGCTGCCGGGAAGTCCCGTCTCCCCATAGGGGAGCTTGTCTGGGTCCACGTTGACCACGACGGTTTCATTCGTGGCCTGCTTGACGAATGTGACCGTATAGGTCTTGGTCGGTAACTGGTATTCGGCCTTTTCGATGTAGGGGTTTGTCCCGCCCATTTGTTAATATCCTTTCAGTATCAGAGGCTTATGTTACATGCCTACATGCCGTCAGGCTTACCGCCGACCTCCTCAAGCTTGAAATCGTGCACCGATCTCCCTGACCACGGTTGACATTCGAAAAATCATGATGATACTTTATATACGACTTTTCTAGTCGGAGATCAATATGATCTCCGATTAAATAAATCGGATATGCGCTTATGCTGAAGTTCTCCAAAAAGGCCGACTATGGACTGATGGCCCTCCAGTACATGGCTTCCCGCCAAAGCCAATACGGTGACCTGGCCGCACCCCGTATCGTCAACACCAAAGAAATTGCTGAAGAATACAACATCCCGTCCGAGTTGCTCGCCAAGGTTCTCCAAGCCCTGGCAAAGAGCGGCGTGATCGAAAGCCACAATGGACCGAAGGGCGGATATTTGCTGGCGCACCAGGCAAAGACCATCACGATCGCACGGGTCTTGGAAGCGATCGAGGGACCGTTGGGTATCACCGATTGTTCGCACGATAATCATGACGGGACGCTCTGCTTGCAGCAGGAGCATTGCACCATCCGGACGCCGTTGCTCAAGCTCCAGGACAGTATTTATCAACTTCTGAACAATATGACCCTCCAGGACATGATGGGGGGCACCCCGCTTATCACCGTGCAATCCCTTACGACCGGCCAAGGAGTGACAAGATGAAATTGCCGATTTACCTCGATAACCACGCGACCACCAAGGTCGATCCACGCGTCGTGGAGACCATGTTGCCGTATTTTACGGAGAAATACGGGAATGCGGCCAGCCGCAACCATGCCTTCGGATGGGTGGCCGAAGAGGGCGTCGAACAGGCGCGCCAACAGATCGCGGAAGCGCTCAATGCGGACGCCAAGGAGATCGTGTTCACCAGCGGGGCCACGGAATCGAACAACCTCGCTCTTAAGGGCGTCGTCGAGATGTACCGGGAAAAGGGCGATCACATTATCATCAGCTCGACGGAGCATCGCTCGGTGTTGGACACCGCCAAGACGTTGGAAACCAAACGGGGCGTGAAGGTGACCTACTTGCCGGTGGATAAATACGGCATGGTAAGCCCGGATGATGTGCGGGCCGCCATTACGGACAAGACGGTGCTCATTTCCGTCATGCTGGCCAACAACGAAATCGGCACGATCAACCCGGTGGCGGACATTGGCAAGGTGGCCAAGGAGAAGGGCATCCTCTTTCACTGCGATGCCACGCAGGGCGTTGGGAAGATCCCGGTGGACGTGCAGGCGATGGGCATCGATCTCCTGTCCTGCACCGCGCATAAGATCTACGGCCCCAAGGGCATCGGCGCCCTGTACGTCCGGAAGAAAGGCCCGCGGGTGCGCTTGGCCCCGATCATCGACGGAGGCGGACACGAGCGCGGCATGCGGTCTGGGACCCTGGCGGTGCCATTGATCGTCGGATTTGGAACCGCCGTGACCCTCTGCCGGCAGGAGATGCCGGTGGAATCGGTTCGTCTGGCCGCGCTGCGGGACCGGCTTCAGACAACCATTACGACGGCATTGGAGGAGGTCTACCTCAACGGCCATCCGACCCAGCGGCTGCCTCACAATTTGAATCTGTCCTTTGCCTACGTCGAGGGCGAGTCGCTGTTGATGGGGATGAAGGAGATCGCGCTGTCGTCGGGGTCGGCCTGTACCTCGGCCACCTTGGAGCCTTCCTACGTGCTCAAGGCGCTTGGAGTGGGAGCGGAATTGGCCCACTCGTCGATTCGGTTCGGCATCGGCCGCTTCAACACGGAGGAGGAGATCGACTACACCGCCAAACGGATGATCGAGACGGTCACGAAATTGCGCGAGATGTCTCCCCTGTACGAAATGGCAAAAGAAGGCATCGATCTGAAATCCGTCCAGTGGGCGGCGCACTGACCACGACACATGGACATTGACGTTATAAGAGATAAAAGGACAGAGAGGAGGACCGGTCATGGCATACAGCGACAAAGTCGTTGATCACTTTAACAACCCCCGCAACATGGGTTCGTTCAAGAAGGACGAAGAAGGCGTCGGGACCGGGATCGTCGGCGCCCCCGAGTGCGGTGACGTCATGAAGCTGCAGATCAAAGTGCAGAACGACACCATCGTGGACGCCAAGTTCAAGACATTCGGCTGTGGGTCCGCCATTGCCAGCTCCAGCTTGGCCACGGAATGGCTCAAGGGAAAGAGCGTCAACGAGGCGGCCCAGATCAAGAACACGGATATCGTGCAGGAACTGAACCTGCCGCCCGTCAAGATCCACTGCTCCGTGCTGGCGGAAGACGCGATCAAGGCCGCGCTCAACGACTATAAGAAGAAGCAGGGGGGCGCTGCTCCGGACGGCAAGGAAGGGTAACCACTGAGAGGTACAGAGATGGACAGCCAAACCACTACACCGGTCATCACACTCACCGAATCCGCAGTCAAGGAAGTCAAGCGCCTGCTCGACCTGCAGGGCATCACCGAAGGCGGGTTGCGTTTGGGCGTGAAGGGCGGGGGCTGCTCGGGATTAAGCTACACCCTGAACTTCGACGAGAAGATCGGTCCGCACGATCAGGTGTATGACATCGAGGGGATCAAGGTGATTGTGGACGCCAAGAGCGCCATCTATCTCCAAGGGACCCAGCTTGATTATTACAAGGATCTCATGACCGGGTCGTTTCGGTTCATCAACCCCAACGCGTCGAAGACTTGCGGCTGCGGAGAATCCTTCTCCGCCTAGACGGTCCGCGAGACTGCGATCAAGAAGGCGGCGGTCAGCCGCCGTGAGAATGTTGATCATGGAAGAGACGGTCAAAGCGCCTCCTCGACGCACCGAGCTCCAAATGGCTCGGAGCATGTGCTGGCATTGCCAGTCCGAAGTCACGGGAGAGTATTTTTGCGACCGTTGCGTCAAGGTTCAGCCGCTCTCCAAGGAGAGCGACTACTTTTCCTGCTTGGGTCTCCCGCGTCGTCTGTCGATCGACGCACAGGAACTGGAACGCCGGTTTTACGACATGAGTCGCGCGTTTCATCCGGATTTCTTCCACACCAAAACGGACACGGAACGGATGATCAGCCTCGGCAACTCGGCGCTGCTGAACAATGCCTACCGGACGTTGAAAGATCCGATTCAACGGGCTGAATATCTGGTCGGCCTGGAAGCCGGGTCGGTCAAGGACATCCGATCGGCCCCGCCGGCCGACCTGTTCGAAGAAATCCTCTCTTTGCAAGAGGATCTTGAAAGCTATCGGGAAGGCCTGGCGGAGGGGCCGTCCGACAAGCTGGCCGGCTTGCGGGCCAAGCTCGACTCGGACCGCCGAAGCCTGGAGGAACGGCAGCGGGAGTTGGAGTCGAAGCTGTTCGCCCTGTTCGGGAAATGGGATGCGCTCCACCAACGGGAGGACGGAGGCGCCGCAATGCGCGCTGACAAGGACGCTGTGCTCAAAGAGATGCGCGAAGTCCTGTCCAATCGCACCTACGTCCGGAACATCGTCACCGACGTGGCCAACACCCTGGAATCCAATTAGGCACCGTCTGTCCAATCTCCACATCCATACGCTAGGACATCATGGCACCCATCGTCGGCATTGATCTCGGCACCACCAATTCACTCATCGCCTACATGGACGGCTCGACCCCTCGCGTGATCACGGGGCGTCATGGCCGAGCCATGGTGCCGTCGGTCGTCGCGCTCACCGACAACGGGCTGATCGTCGGCGACTCCGCGAAGGAATTTCTCGTGCGAAGCCCGGACCGCACGGTCTATTCCGTGAAGCGCTTCATGGGCAAGAGCCTGCAGGACGTTTCCGAAGAACTGGCTTATTTCCCCTACCAGCTTGAAGAAAAGAACGGGGTCATCCGCATCCGCATCGGCGAGAAGACCTACTCCCCTCCGCAAATTTCCGCCATGATCCTGAAGGAATTGAAACAACGGGCGGAGGCGTTCTTCGGAGAGGATGTGAGACAAGCCGTCATCACGGTCCCGGCCTATTTCAACGACAGTCAGCGTCAGGCGACCAAGGACGCCGGGACGATTGCGGGCTTGGAGGTCCTGCGGATCATCAATGAGCCGACGGCCGCGTCGCTGGCTTACGGGTTACAGGAGCGGACCCAGGGCACCATCGCGGTCTACGACCTCGGCGGCGGCACGTTCGATCTGTCGATTCTCAAACTGAAGGACGGCATTTTCGAAGTGTTGGCCACCAACGGCGACACGCACTTGGGCGGCGACGATTTCGACCGGCGTTTGGCCGACGTGATGGTGAAGGAGATCCGCGAGCAGCAAGGATTGGATCTGAACCGGTTTCCCGATGCGATGCAGGCTGTCCGGCTCGAAGCCGAACGGGTGAAGATCCGGCTCTCGGACGACCTGAAGACCTCGGCAACGGTGGAGTTGCCGGACTCCACAGGCCGATACCAGCGGGAATTCACCCGCGATCAATTCCACGCCTTGACCGCCGATCTCGTCGAGCGCAGCTTGAAACCCTGCCGCCTGGCCATGAAAGATGCAGGCCTCAACCCATCCGAGATCGACGAAGTCGTGCTGGTCGGCGGCGCAACCCGCATGCCGGTGATCCGGCAGCGCGTGCAGGAGCTGTTCGGCAAACGCCCGCATTGCGAATTGAATCCCGATGAGGTCGTGGCGTTGGGTGCCGCGGTCCAAGCCGGCATCCTCAGCGGCGCCACCCAGAATCTTCTGCTGCTGGACGTCACGCCCCTGTCGCTGGGAATCGAGACCATGGGCGGCGTCATGAGCCCGCTGATCCGGCGCAATACCACGATCCCCACCAGCGCCAAGGAAATGTACACCACCTACGTGGACGGTCAGACTTCCGTGGATCTGCACATCCTGCAAGGGGAACGCGAACTCGTCAAAGACAACCGGAGCTTGGGGCGCTTTCAGCTCAAGGTCCCGCCGTTGCCGGCCGGCATTCCGCGCATCGAGGTCACGTTTCTCATCGATGCCAACGGGATTCTCAACGTGTCGGCCAAAGACGTGCGCACCGGCGAGACTCAATCGATCCAGGTCAAGCCCTCCTACGGCCTGTCGGACGAGGAGGTCGAGCGGATGATCAACGAATCCTATGCGTTTGCGGCGGAAGACCTGAAAGCGCGCCAAGTGATCGAGGCCCGCACGGAAGCCGATGCCATTCTCACGGCGACCGAGAAGGCGCTGCACATGGGCGCCCATCTCATCGACGCCACAGAGGCGGAGCAGATCCGCCAGACGGTCGCAACGCTCCGCGCCGTCAAACAGCAGGATGACCACCGGGCGATTCGGGCCCAGATCAGCGAGGTGGAAAAGGTCACTCACCACCTGGCCGAAGTGTTGATGGACAATTCGCTCAAAGAAGCGCTGCAAAATAAGAAACTATCCCAAGTCACCTAGCCGCTATCACGACCCAAAGGCGCGTGGAGCGTTTGGATGACTACCGCGCCGCACCCGAGGACGAACCGATGCATGTCACGTGGCAGGATACCGAAGAGATTGCCGTTCAACTGACGGAAGCACACCCGGACGTGGACCCGCTGACCGTCCGCTTCACCGACCTGCATGCCTGGATCACAGCCCTCCCCGACTTCAAGGACGACCCCAAGAAATCCAACGAGAAGATTCTCGAAGCGATCCAGATGGCCTGGTGGCAGGAATATAAGGACGCCCGGTCGTAGACCCTCCGCCCGGCCCTGCGCAATCGGATTCAGTTCAGGAGGTTGTCGGCCGGCTGCCCCATGGGCCCCGGCATTGGGGCTGGCGGCTCAGGGAGTTGGTCCAGCTTATAGAAATCGGCGGGATCGATACGCGGAGCGGCCACCTGCGTAGGCTCGGTCCCCTTGGCAAAGAGCTCGACGGTACTGCGCTCGCCCGCATCCTCGGCCAGGAGACCGGTGGACGGATCGACCTTGACGAACATGATGTCGTCGGGAATCTCAAACGGCACGACGGGAAGCTGCTTTAAGGCCTGCTTCATGAAATTGACCCAGATCGGGAGCGCCGCATGGGCGCCCGATTCCGTCTCCCCCAACGACCGCCGGTCGTCGAACCCGACATAGGTTCCCACCGCCAGGTTGGGCGTCATGCCCAAGAACCACGCATTGGTGAAGTCGTTGGAGGTGCCCGTCTTGCCGGCCACCGACCGGTCCAGCGACTTGGCCAATTGCCCCGTTCCTCGCTGGACGACATCCTCCATCATGTTGGTGATGAGGTAGGCCGTTTCCTTCGACATCACCGGCTTCGCCTGGATCTCGGTTTCTTCCAGCGTTTTCCCGCTGCTGTCCTTGACCGAGATGATCGCATAGGGCTCCGCCCGGACGCCCTGGTTTCCGAACGCCCCGTACACCGCGGTCAATTCCAACAAACTCACGCTCGACGAGCCCAAGGCCAACGAGAGATCCGGCGCCAGCGGGCTGGTCACGCCGATCGATTTGGCGAATTCCACCACGTTGCGGATGCCGACCTTGTCCAAGAGCCGGACTGTCGCGAGATTATGCGACTGGGCGAGCGCATCCCGAAGCGTGACCATGCCGTGGAACCGGCGACCGTAGTTTTCCGGTTTCCAGATCTTCTCTTCTTTCTCATCTTCATAGACCACCGGCGCGTCCAGAATCAGGCTCGCAGGGCTCAGCCCCTGGGCCAAGGCGGCGGCGTAAATGACGGGTTTGAACGCCGACCCCGGCTGCCGCTGCGCCATCACCGCCCGATTGTATTCGCTGCGGGTGAAATCGTAGCCGCCCACCATCGCGTGGATCGCTCCGGTCCGCGGATCGGTCGCGATCAGCGCGCCCTCGACTACCGGGGTCTGTTCCAGACGAAAATGAATCGTGTCCCGCTCGATCTTCTTGACGGCGACCTCGATCACGTCGCCCGGCTTGACGAGTTGTTTGGGCGACGCCACGGTCTTCACGTCCTTCACGACATCGCGCCCGATGAGCTGCCGCTGCGCCCAGGCCATGTCCTCAAACGCCAGCCGGCCGGTTTTGCTGCCGACCTGCACCAGCACGTGGTCCTTCGCGACCTTGATGACAACCCCTTGGACGATGTCGCCGGGATTCGGCAAGGGCGTGTCGGTCGATCCGGCGGACAGATCCTGCAGATCGACCGTGCCGACCGGCCCCCGCCACCCCTGCCGCTTGTCCAGCTCCCGCAACCCCTCGCGAACCGCCTGCTCGGCCGCCCGTTGCATGGGGAGATTCAAGGTCGTATGGACCTCCAATCCACCTTTGTACGCGGCCGCTTCCCCGTACTTCGCCACCAGATACTGCCGGACGTATTCCACGAAATAAGGCGCCACGCTGTCGGCGCTGGGCTTGCGGAACGCCAGGGCTTCGTTCACCGCCTCCTCCCGTTCCTGCGGCGTGATGAACCCGGCTTCTTCCATCCTGGCCAGCACATGCTCCTGGCGCTTCTTCGCGCGTTCCGGCGAGCGGAAGGGTGAATAGTGATTCGGCGATTTCGGCAAGCCCGCCAGCAGCGCGGCCTCGGGCAGTGTCAGATCCTTGAGGGGTTTGCCGTAATAGGTCTGGGTCGCCGCCGCCACCCCGTAGGCCCCTTGGCCGAAGTAGATCTGATTGAGATAGAGCTCGAGGATCTGTTCTTTGCTGAGGATCAACTCGATCTTATAGGCCAGGATCAATTCCTTCACTTTCCGGCTGAAGGTTCGCTCGGAGGAGAGGAACAGCGACCGCGCCAGTTGTTGCGTGATCGTGCTCGCGCCTTCGACCCGCCCGCCCCGGCGCAGGTTCGTCCAGGCCGCCCGCGCGATGCCCACAATATCGAGACCGGGATGCTCGAAGAACCGGGCATCCTCGACGGCGATCACCGCGTTGACGAAATTCTTGGGAATCAAGTTGATCGGGGTCAGGATGCGGCGCTCGACGTAGAATTGCCCGATGACCTGATGATCGTCCGAATAGACCCGCGTGACCTGGCTGGGTTGATAACCCTGCAGAATGTCCAGCGAGGGCAGGTCCTGCGCAAAATAGTAGAGCGTGCCTGCCGCGGCCGCCGCGCCCACGACCAGCCCGCCCAGGGCAACCATCAGCGCGACCTGCCACCACCGAAATCGGCGGCGGCGTTCCCGCAGTTCAGGAAGCGGCCCCGAGGGAGGTCCTGGCGGCGGCGAACCGGGTGAATGGGGAAGGAGTGACATGCAATCTAGCAGAGGCCGTGGGCCCGCACCTGGAGGCGAGCCGCACCCTCGGTCACCTTACAATGGGTGTTCCCAAACTGCAAGCAAGTCCGGCGCTTGGCGCGGCGGGCGCTCGCGCGATTCCGTCCGCTTGCTTGTGGCGGCCATCCCGCATCCAGTATACTGTGCTCCGACGCCGATCCACAGGCGTCTTTTTTTTGAGTTGACTTTCTGGAGCCCCCATGACGACTTCTCCGCAGCCCCCGCTTTCTTCGCAGGAACTTGAACGTCCCGGATGGACCAGACGCGAAGACATTCGCAACCTGGCCATCATCGCGCACGTGGATCACGGCAAGACCACGTTGGTTGACGCCCTGCTTCGCCAGACCCATGTGCACCGCAAGATCGAAGACATGGGCGAGCGCATCATGGACTCGATGGACCAGGAACGGGAGCGCGGCATCACGATCAGGGCCAAAAACGCGAGCATCGCCTACAACGGCGTCAAGATCAACATTGTGGATACGCCCGGACATGCCGATTTCGGCGGCGAAGTCGAGCGGACCTTGCGGATGGTGGACGGGGTCCTGCTGCTGGTCGATGCCAAAGAAGGCCCCATGCCCCAGACGACCTTCGTGCTCAAGAAGGCGCTGGCGCTCGGTCATAAGGCCATCGTCGTCGTGAACAAGATCGACCGTCCGGACGCCGTGATCGATGACGTGGTGAACCGGACCTTCGATCTCTTTGTCCATCTCGGCGCCACCAACGAGCAACTGGATTTCCCGATCGTCTATGCCTCCGCCTTGAAGGGAATCGCGACGCTGGACGTCAACAAGCCCGGCACGGATATTACGCCGCTGTTGGACACGATTCTCGTGCACCTGCCGGCCCCGGCCATCCACCAGAATGTTTCGCTCCAGCTCCTGGTGCTCGCGTTGGCCCACGATCCCTACAAGGGGAAAATGGGCATCGGCAAGTTGCTCGCCGGCTCCTTGTCCCGGCGCCAGCAGGTCTGCGTGATGCGGCGGGACGGCACGCCCGCACCAGGCCGCATTTCGGATCTCTCGATCTTTTCGGGACTGGAGCGCATCGATGTCGACCGGGTCGAAGCGGGAGAGATCGTTGCGATCGCCGGCTTGCCGGAAATTCAGATCGGAGAGACCGTCACCGACCCGGCGCAGCCGGTCGCTTTGCCGCCCGTCGCGATCGACGAGCCCACCGTGCAGATGACCTTCGGCGTGAACACCAGCCCCTTCGCCGGCCGGGAGGGCAAATACCTCACGTCGCGGCATCTCCGCGAGCGGCTCTACAAAGAGTTGGAGACGAACGTGTCGTTGCGCGTGCAGGACACGGACAGCGCCGATCGCTTTCTGGTCGCGGGCCGGGGAGAACTCCATCTCGCCGTGTTGATCGAGCAGATGCGCCGCGAAGGCTACGAATTGCAGGTGTCGCAGCCGGAAGTAATCTTCCGCAAGGACGGCGACGTGCTCACGGAACCCTATGAGGATCTCTCCATTCAGGTTCCCTCCGATTATCAGGGCGCGGTCATCGAAGAGGTCGGCCGGCGGCGCGGCGAGCTCCGGCACATGAAACTGGTCCATTTCGACAGCGGAAGCAGCGAAACCCATCTCGACTATTCGATCCCGACCAGGGGCATCATCGGCCTGAAGACCTACTTGCTGGCCAAGACCCGCGGGACGGTCATTCTCCACCACGTGTTCAAGGCCTACGAGCCGGTTGCGGCTCAGGACCTGGACGTCGCGCCCCACGGCTCGCTGGTCGCGTTTGAAGACGGCGCCAGCACCGCCTATGCCCTCTTCATGACCCAAGAACGAGGGACCCTGTTCATCGGCCCCGGCGTGGATGTGTACCGCGGCATGGTCGTCGGCCAAAACAATCGGGACGAAGATTTGGACGTGAACGTGTGTAAGGCCAAGCACCTCACCAACATGCGCGCCTCCGGATCGGACGAGGCCCTGGTGCTGACGCCTCCGCGCGAGATGAGCCTCGAATTCGCCCTGGAGTACATCGGCCAGGACGAACTCGTTGAAGTCACCCCCGAGAGCCTGCGCATCCGCAAGCGGCTCCTGAACCCCGAAGACCGCCGCAAGGCTCGGAAAGACCGCAAGGGGCAGAGCTGACCCGGGCGAGCTGTTCGCCCGACTGCCTGCGGCCCATCGTGAAAATCAAGCGCAAAACCGGCCATAGCGCGAAGCCGGGACGTCCGGTCTTTGTCGTCGGGTTCTCATTCGCCCCTTCCACGATCACGGACCTCCGTTTTTGGTTCGATCTCGAATATGGAGGCCCGTTGAAGCTCCAATCAGAACCCTCGCATCCGCCTTCATCCTCGGAATGGATCGACGTGTCCCATGCCACCTGGTCGGCCGCCCTCTGTCTCGCGCTCCCGAGGGAGCAGGCCGAGAACTGGAAGAAACAACTGGGCTGGGGGCATTCCATGGCGGCCATGATCATGCAACGCCAGGCTCCTCCGAGCCAGGCCTTCGATGCGCATCTGTTCGGCAGCCGGCTGGCACGAGGCCTGACGTTGCTCACGGAGGGCACGGCCTACGATCTTGCCGCCGGTTCGTTTCTGAACCCATCCGATTGGCAAGATCGGCCGCTGAACTCGTTCCGCCTGGCCGATCATGTCACGGTGTCGCAGACGGACGACACCGACCCGGCGCATGACTGTTTCCAAACGCACGGCCTGTCCAAATTCGGGATGGATGAGCTGGAGACCCTGAGTCCGCGGGGATTGCCCGGTCAACACACCATCGACCGGCTGCTCCAGATCGCCGAAGCCCTGCTGCACAGCGGTCGGACTCCGACGGTCGGCTCGACCATTCCTCTGCCCCGGCTCGCCCTGGACGTGCAGGTGATTGCCCACCGCACTATTCCCCACGTGCGCGGTCCCTTGTCCGTTCGACGCATTGCCTGGTCCTCCGGCGATCCCGAGCGGTGAGCGGGCTGCGGGGCACGACCTGCCGGAAGAACGTCCAGACCCTAGGCCTTTTGACCCGTTGACATGGATTTTCGAAGAGTGGTACCAAACTTGTTCGGGTTGGTGTCAGAGAAGTAGTCTTCAACCAGAAGGAGGATTCGATGGGTGATGTGGCGGCAGAAATAAAAGTGGGAGATACGGCTCCGGATTTTACGCTCAAGGATCAGGATCAGAAGGATGTGAAGCTCAGCGACTATCGCGGGAAGAAGAACGTCGTGCTGGCCTTCTATCCCCTGGACTGGAGCCCGGTCTGCACGAATGAAAACAAGTGCCTGACCGATGATTTCCCGAAATTCACCTCGGCCAACGCCGAACTGTTCGGGATCAGCACGGACAGTTTCTTCTCCCACAAGGCCTGGGCCGATCACTTGGAGCTCAAGCACCGGCTCCTGTCCGATTTCAACCGGGAGGTGGTGAAGAAGTACGGCCTGTACTTCGAGCCCTTGAACTGCGGCAAGCGCGCGACCGTCATCGTCGACAAGAACGGCAAGGTCGCCTATGTGAAGGTTCAGGAGATCAAGACCGCACGGGAGGACAAGGAGATCCTGGACGCGCTGTCGAAGCTGAACTAATCACCAGTCCTGAGTGCTGAGGGCCGAGCGTTTGGCTGACTCAGCACTCAGAACTCGGCCCTCAGCACTCCTTATGCCGGGAACCGTCGAAGACGTCAGCGACCAGAATTACGCGCAGTTCACCGGCGCGCCGGCTGCCCTCGTGGCCTATGGGCTGGCGACCTGCGAGCCCTGCAACCAATACGATCCAATCTTGGAAGAAACCGCGGCGAAGTTTCCGCAGGTGAAGATCGGCAAGGCCAAGATGCACATCCCGGGCCGATGCCGCGAGATCAAGAAAATGCACACCTTCGAGACCTATCCCACCACGCACTTCTTTTCCAACGGGAAACTGCTGCTGACCCGAGAGGGCAAGGTCGAGGCGGCCGAACTCTCCGCGCTCATTTCCGACCATCTGCTGAAATAACGTCCGCGCGGAAGTCTGCCGGCCTTATCCCGAGGAAGGATGGGGAGCCCGCGCAGCGCCGAGTTTCGCTCGAGGAGGCCTGCGCGAGCCGGCCCGGCCTCCACCCGCCTCACCGTCGCGCATCATCGTGGCATGACCGCCGGACTATGAACGGCAGAGACCTTGCCCCATCTTCATTTCACCAGAAAGACCGACCCGGCCCGGCTGGCCTTGTGCAGCGGGCAAAACACTGCGATCGTCTCCGAATAGGATTCACGCGCCTTGAATGCGCTGTGGCTGAGCCTGACGCGGTACACCTGCCCCGGTTCCACGGTCACCGAAATCGGAGCCGTATATTGCAACACCGTCTCGGTCGGCACCATCGAGTCGACCGGTCTGATGATCTGCTCCCGAACCACGGCCTGGAGCTGCGGCATGGCAAATCCATGCGGGACGTCCGTCGGATTTTCCAATACGAGGACGATCTCTTCTTGGGGAACCGCCGAAAGGTCGATGGTCCCCGAAGCCGCCTCCCAGATCGGCTGATCCGCCGAGGGAATCCGCGCCACAAATCGATATTCCGCGCCTACTGCCGAAGCGAACGTTCCCGCGGCGGTCAGGAACAGCCCCGATAGAACGCCCAAGGCACAGAACCGTCCGGCTGTCTTCATCATCATCACCCTCCTGGGATTCTTCTTTGTCCTGACAAGGGACACGATTCGGCGGTTGCGCCGTGGTCCCTTGCGATCGCTTCGCAGAGCCCCTGTCACGCAACCGCCGAACCATGCTCACGCACGCTCAGCGATGATCGAGCGTCCCGCATCGCCCGCCGATCCCTCCCGGACTAACCGGAACCGGCCGCTCGATGCCGCGCGAGCCGACTACATGACGAACATCGATCCGGCTTGATGCACGTCCTTGTGGATCGTGCAGAAAAACCGAAACGCCACGCCCGTTGATTTCGGGGCGAACAGATCGGTGGCGTGAACCCGCAACCGCTTGCTCTCTCCCGGCTTGACGGTCACCGTCATCGGCTCCACATAGGGAATCCGCATCGGCTCCGCAATGTCGCTTCCGCTCTCGGGCATGAGCACCTGTTCCCGCGTGATCATCTGAACCCCCGGCATGACGAAGGCATGCTCGGTATCGGTCGGATTTTCCAGCACAAACGTGAGCTCTTCCGCTCTGTCGGCAGGCCGCTCCAACAACATGCTGTCGGTATGCCACACCGAACGATTCCCTTCAAAATCCCTGGCGACGAAATAGATGTCCTTCCCCCAGGACGGAGCGCTGAAGTTCAGCAACAGCAAACCCGTCAGCACGGCGAACGAGATGCGAGTCACGCGGGTCATGGCAAAAACCTCCTTCGATTGAATTGGCGCCAACGACGTGAGCGGCGCGGTTATTGATCAAGCAAGTCGCGAACGGTCTGAGTCTTGAGCAAATGCGGTGCCACCCGGACATTTCACGTTCTTCGACGCATCGGGTGACGTAACGCAAGTCGGAACAACGTTTTTTCAGGACCGAGGTTGATACCGATAGGCTGAACGCCGGAATCGAGAAGGGTCCGGCCGTGATATAGCACGGTGAACCACGAGGGATCACGGTTTGTCACCGGGGAATCTCGCTCCGTTGTGCCTCCCGTCACATGTCGGAGCCGCGCCGACTCAGCATGAACAGGAGGTTTGCCTGGAAAACAGCCTGCTGGACCGATGTGGCACCGCGTTTGCTGAAGCCTTCATCTCCATGATCGTCATCGATTCACCACTCAGCGATTCCGCCGACATGCTTCGACCGGACTGGTCCTTCGCGTAGTTCGCGTCGCCGGCCCGGCCTCCGAACCGGCACGCGAGAGGATGCCTCCAGCCGTGAATGACCACACGACCCCCGTCCATGATCGCGCTGTCATTGTCTTCCGTCGCTGGCTTGATCTTGCTTGCAACGATGCTGCTGGCCCTCTCTCCTGCGACCTCGGCGGAGACGATTGAGGAATTGCGAATGCAGCTTGAGCAGATGGAGGAGCGGCAGCAGGCCGAACGGGACGAGATGAAACGGCGCATGGCGCAGATCGAAGGCAGGGCGCCCGCACCGCCGGAAGCGCCGAAGCCGAAGCTCCGCGTGTGGCTTCGAAAACCGGAGCAACTCCGTCCATCCGGCCCGGTCGCCTGTCCGGGATTCATGGAATGTCCGCCCGAACCGAAACTGCACCTGGAGGCGCCGGCTCCGGCGGACGGACCGGAGTGGCAACTCGAACTCCAGGGATACACCCGCTTTCGATTCAATCTGTACGACAACTTTTCTGACCAGCAGTTCGCGCCGGACGGCACCCTTCAGCACGGCTCATCAGCCTCGTTCAATACGTTCAGGAAAGAAGACGACCGCCTCCGTTTCAGCACCCTCCGCGGGTATGCCACGGCCGCGGTCAAGAAAGGGCCGTTCATGGCGGTGGCGTCCCTCAATTATGCCGGGGACAATTTCAACGACGGGGTGTTGCTCGGCAACGACCGCGCGCCGATGGGGCCCGCGGGCCAGCGCGAATTCCAGGTCGATACCCAACTCTTGTACCTCCAATACAACGGCTGGGCACAGGTGCGGTTGGGACGGCAAATGAACCACGTGGGGAACGGCATTGTCGGGCATATCGTGCGGGACAGCGTCACGGCACTGAAACAGTGGAACGACCAATTCAGCATGCAGATCACGTATGTCATGGGGGCCATGGGCCGCAGCATCACTAACAGCTCCGGGTCCGGCATCAGCCAGACCACCCTGCAGAAGCTGAACACTTCGTCGGCGACCGAAGAAGGCCTCGATGGGGCCATGCTGATCTTCAACTATCGGCCCACACCGAAGAACCGGTTGCAATTCTTTATCTGGCGGATGTGGGATACGACCCAGGGCGGCGTCTATAAGCAGAATCAATACCTCGACGCAAACGGATCTGGCCGGATCGGCCCGCTCGACTATGCCTTCGAGTATGCCTATTTGGGCGGGACCTCTCCGATCGTCTCCGACGACGGCAGCGGGATACACGGCAGACGCGAGCGGAACAGCGCCCATCTGGCCTATCTGGACCTTCGGTACCGGTTCGACTTGACGGCGCTCATCCCCGAACGGCCCGACTTCCTGTCCCTCGGCGCGACCTTCGGGTTCGGCAGCGGCGACAAGAACCCCGACGATGGGACGAACCGCAATTTCGACAGCCTATTCCTCGACGAAACCGGATTCCGTTACAATTTCCTGTTCTCGGACGACATCCATGGCTTTAACGGCAGAGGGTTCGACAGCCGGCGGGGGTCTGGCTTCACCAACGTGACCTTCGCGCAACCCTACGCGATCCTCCGTCCAATCGCGGATTTCCAAATCAAGGTTGCCTGGACCTGGCTGCAAGCCTCGGTCGCCCAGCCGGCCGGGACCGGGGTCCTGGGGCCCCGGCCGCTCCTGCACCCGGCCCTCTCCTACAGCCGGACGGCCGTCGGAGGGCCGACCAAAGACATCGGACAGGAGTTCGATGTCCTGGTCGATTATGTATACGGCCCGGTTCGCCTGTTCTCATACTTCGGCATGTTCCTTCCCGGCCGCCTCTATGCGCCCCATCAGGACAATGCGCTGAAGTATGAAGTCGGCGTCGAGTATCGATTTTGACGGCCTCCATGCCAAGACATCACATCACGTACAGGGACCCGGCCAGATGAATGTCCTTGTGAATCTCGCAGTAGTAGCGAAAGGCCTGGCCCGCCGACTTGTCGGCCAGGAGGCTGATGCCGTCAACCCGTACCCTTTTGCGTTCACCCGGCTTGACGGTCACCGTCAACGATTGGGCATAGACCAGGCGGATGGGCTCGGCAAGATCGCTTCCGCTCTCCGGCCAGACCACGTGTTCGCGAGTGACGAACTGCACCCCCGGCATCGCAAACGTATGTTCGGCGGTGGTCGGATTGTTCAGGATAAAGATGAGGTCTTCTTCCTTGTCGAACGCGCGCTCCAACAGCACCGTGTCCGTACGCCAGATAGGCTGGTTGCCTTGAGCCTCGGTGGCGACGAACTGCACCTCCTTACTCCAGGCCTGTTCGGTCGCCAACAACAGGACCAGCGCCGCAAGAATGGATCGAGACAGGAACGTACCCATGAACCGCACCTCCTTTTGATGACAGAAGAGAGACCGATCGTCTCTCTCACCCAATGGACCCGTGTCACGAGCAAGGGCGGTGCCAGATACCGGCCCGTGCTCCTCTGCCATGCGGAACCATGGAACATGTGGAGTCAGAAGAGATTTGTGCTGGCCGATCGCCGTCTCCGAGATAAACGGATCGGCCGAGTCAAATCCGAACCATGAACGAGAACGGTGAATCACGAAGACTCACGGGATGCAGTGCGCCTGCCCATGCTAGCCCGGTCATTCGAAAAGCGGCGGCTCCGAGACCAAGCCTGGCCGATTTGCGCAAGGTGGGAAACCGCGTCGCGGGACTGTATGATAAGCGGAAGTGGCCGGTCCAAGTTCCGGCCCCGATAATGCCGATGATTCAGAGGACGCCGACATGACCAAAAACGAACTGAATTATGAAATCCTTCTCGAAGTCACCAACGTCCTGAACTTGCAGCGCGATTGGGAGGGACTCTGGAAGGCCGTGACCAAGCAGATCCAGCGGGTCGTCCCCTGGGATCGCGCGGGCATCCTCCTGTACGACCCTCAACAGGACGGATTCCGTTTTTACGCCGTGGTGACCAACGCCCCGCCGGCCCTGCGCACCGATACGATCGTACCCCGCGTGGGGAGCGCCATGGGCTGGGTGTACGATCACAAGCAGGTGCATGTGCGGCCCAACCTGCATCAACAGCAGGTCTTCCTGGAGGACAAGTATTATCTGGAGGAAGGGCTCGGACGCATGATCAATTTCCCGCTCCTCGTCCACGACGAATGTCTCGGCACGCTGAACATCGGAAGCCGCCAGACCGGGGAGCCGGACCCGGACGACGTGAAGTTTCTCCAACTGGTCGCCACTCATATCGCCACCGCGATCGCCCAGGTTCGGGCGTACGAAGAGATCAAGCGCCTGAGCGAACAGCTCAAGCGGCAGAACGAATATCTGGCGGAAGAGGTCAAGCTGAGCCGGAATTTCGGGACGATGGTGGGCCAGTCCCCGGCATTCCGCCATGTGCTTGATCTCATTCGGGCCGTCGCCCCCACCTCCACGACCGTCCTGTTGCTGGGCGAAACGGGGACCGGCAAGGAACTCCTGGCCAGGGCCGTCCACGACGGAAGCCCGCGCCATCACAAACCGTTCATCCGCGTGAACTGCGCCGCCCTGCCCGGCGGGCTGGTCGAGAGCGAACTGTTCGGCCATGAGCGAGGCGCCTTTACCGGCGCCAGTGCCCAGCGACCAGGCCGCTTCGAACTGGCCAACGGCGGGACGCTGTTTCTGGACGAGATCGGGGAAATGCCGCTGGAGGCCCAGGCCAAGCTGCTGCGCGTCCTGCAGGACGGCATGGTCGATCGCATCGGGAGCACCGCGTCGGTCCCCGTCGACGTCCGCATCGTGGCGGCCACCAACGCCCATCTCCAGGACGCGATCAAGAAGGGAACGTTTCGCTCGGATCTCTTCTACCGCCTGCACGTGTTCCCGGTCTCGATCCCTCCGCTTCGGGAACGGCGGGAGGACATACCGCTGCTGGCGGATCATTTCCTTGCGCAAGCGGCCGCCAAACTGAAGCGGCGCCACTTGAAACTGGGCCGCCAGTCGCTGGAACGGCTGCTGGAATATAGCTGGCCGGGCAACGTCCGCGAATTGCAGAGCCTGATCGACCGGGCGGTTATTCTCTCGACCGGCGACACCGTCGAGATCGACGAGGCCTTCTTCCCGAAAACCTCTCTCTCGCCGGCCCCCTCGGTTCCGGTATTGGAGACGACACCAACGACCTTGCACCAGCTTGAGCATGAGCACATTATCGCCGTCTTAAATAGAACCGGCTGGCGGATCTACGGTCCCCAAGGCGCTGCCGCCCAATTGGGTCTGAATCCGGAAACGCTGCGGAGCAAGATCCGCAAACTGGGTCTCAAAAAACCCTCCCCGACCCTCTCCACCTGATCGCGCCCAGTGATCTTCGCTCGCGTCAATGGGACCGGCCCGGTCGCGCGTGATCGGCGACCGGCCAAGTCGAGCCAACTCTCAACGGGATCAAGGTGTTCGGAAGGGGCCGGAAGCGAGCGGAGGGATAACGGAGAACAGACCCGTCAGACCGGTCCGTTCCCGCTGTACTCGTAGAACAGGTCGCGAGATTCCACCAACCGAACCAGTTCGAGTCGTGCGCCGGTCAGGTGCGGAGCGAGCAATTGCCAGGCCCGCTGGGCGAGTTGCTCGCCGGTCATGGATGGCGGAGCAGATCGAAAACCGGGAAGGGCCTGTTCCTGCACGAGTTGGTCGAGGCGGCGAAGATCCGTGACCATGCCGGTGGCCTCGTCGATCGCCCCCTCCAGCGTGATGAAGAGGTCGTAGTCATAGGCGCGAGGGTCATGCCTGGCTGATCGACGGCTCCGGCCTGCCTCCCACAACACACTGTAGCGTCTCGTGACTGCGGCGCGGTCAAGGCCGCGGGAGCCGCGGACGACGGCGGCCAGGTCCTCATCTTCGATGAGCTTGACCCTGTGCAGCCGGCCGATATTGCGATGACGTTCGAGGCAGCGCCACAAGACCCGCGCAATGTTCTCGGTCGTGGGAATGCGGTCCTTGAAGTAGGGCGTGTCCAGGTTCAGGTGCTTATGGTCGAACTCTTCGAGCACCTGCTTGAGCACGATTTTCAAATCGTAGAGGTTCACGACCATGCCGGTCTGGCGATCGACTTCTCCGGCCACCGTCACCTCGAGAAAATAGTTATGGCCGTGGCCCGGATCGTTATAACAGGCTCCGAAGACCTCGCGGTTTCTGGCCTCGCTCCATTCCTCGCGCACATAGCGGTGCGCCGCGGCAAACTCGATCCCTTTGGTTAACAGCACCTCCGACATGGCGGTGTCTTCCTAATCCTGCTGGTCCTGAAAACGGACAAGGGCCAGGACATCACGACGGAAACCGTCCTGACCCTAGCCCTTGCGTGATTGGGTGATCGGCATGGGGGCGGGAACTGCCGCTCCCATGGCGGTCTTACTTACGCGCTGAAGGAACTGCCGCAACCGCAGGTCGTCTTGGCCTGCGGATTCTTGATCGAAAACCCGGACCCCTGCAGGCTGTCCACATAATCCACCTCCGCTCCGTTCAGGAGCGGGGCGCTTTGCGGGTCCATAATGACCTTGATGCCGCCCTTTTCGATGATCGTATCGTCTTCGCCGATTTTGGATTCGAAGGCCATGCCGTACTGATAGCCGTGACAGCCTCCGCCTCGAACATAGATGCGCAGGCCCTCCACATCCGGCTCTTCCTTCATGAGTTCCCGAATCTTATTCTCCGCGGTATCGGTGATGGTGACCATTGCGCGCTCCTCCTTTGATCCATCAATAAGATCGGACCGTTACGGTAGTATATAATGCCGGCTCGGCCCTCAGTCAACGCCGCAACCGTAAATTACCTCTTCTTTTGAGAAGGAACCCTGACCGGTAAAGTCCGGATCACTCACCGGTCAAATCAGCCAGCCATTCTTGTTGCATCTCCCGAGGCGCCAAGGCCTCAGCCCGATAGGCTGAATGGTCCACCCGAATGGACACGGGCGTCACTCCTCGCTGCAAGATCTCAATAAATCGGGGACTTGGACGAAATCGGACGAAATGCACCGCGCTGATCTTGTCTTCCTTGCTGTGCCCGCCTTCGAATTCGCCGAAGACGGCCTCCGGGCCTGCCACCAGCGAAACCGTCCGGCCTCGATCGATGCCTTGAAACGCATCGAGGTCCCGCTTGATGTCGGCGGACTCTGTCACCTCGATGAAGAGCGTGGCGCTGAGTTCGCCAGGTCCGGGCAGCAGCGCATTGTAGACTTCCAGCTCCTCCTGCACCTTGTCGGGATCGACGATCCGCTCGGCCCGGATCATCTCCTGCACCTGAAATTGGAGGGTGTCTCGATTTTCAAAGAGAAGCGTGACCTTGTCGCCGATCGAAAGCCGGCGCCGGGCCTTCAGCGGGATAATCCGCCGGCGAAACGCCTCCCGCTGGCGTTCGTATTCCTCGTAGGGGATGAGCTGCTCCCTGGTCAGCGCCTTCATGACGGCAACCCGTAGGCGTCGCGGACGATCTGAATCGGATGGAGCGTCCGTTTGCCGGCAAACGCCTGCAACCCGTTGCCGGCCTGATCCAACTGCAACCCTGCGAGCGGGCAATCGGACGCAACCAGATCGGCCGGCACCTGATCGATCTCGCGGATCGCTTTCTTGGCGATCTTCATGGAAAGGTCGAAGAACTCCGTCTTGGCCGCCCAACTGCCGTCGTGTCCGGAGCAACGTTCGATGACCTCCACCTGCGCGCCGGCCGTTTCCATCAATTCCTTCGACTTGAAGCCGATGTTCTGGTCCCGCAGGTGGCAGGGAATCTGGTAGGCCACCCGGCCCGGTTTTCGCACGAAGTCCGTCGCCAACCGGCCGGCCCGTTTGGCCCGCATCAGGTACTCGCACACATCGAACGTGCGTTCGGCGACCTTGGCCGCGTCCTCGCCCGGTAACAGATAGGGGTACTCCCGTTTCAGCATCAGACTGCAACTCGGCACGGGAACCACCACATCATACCCCTGGTCGACGAACGGACGGAGCGAGCGCAGGTTCGCACGCGCGGCCTGTCGGATGGCCTCGACATCCCCGAGGTCGAATGAGGGCATGCCGCAACAACGTTGCTCCGGAACTACCACTTCATAGCCGTTTTTCTCCAGCACCTGGACCGTCGCTCGTCCCACGTCCGTGGCCTGATAATTCACCAAACAACTGGCGAAGAGCGCCACCTTCCCGTGGGCCTTGGCCGGCTGGTTGGCGGGAGGGCGCCGTCCCCACCAACGCGCGAACGTCTCCCGCTGGAACGGCAGGAGTCGCCGCTCTCGATGAATCCCCAGCGCCTGATCGAGCAGGCTGCGAACCCATGACAATCCGAGCACCCGATTGACCAAGCTCGCGAACCGGCTGCCCATTGACCCGATGAGATCCGTCTTGACCAGGAGACGATCCCGCCAGGACGCCCCCTGCTCACGGGCCTTCTGCTGCTTCCAGGCGATCATCAACCGCGGGAAGTCGATCTCATACTGATGGGGCGGCGTGTAGGGACAGTGGTTGTAGCAGAGCTTGCAGTAGTAACACTCGTCCACCAACCGGCTGTAATCTTCGGAACGGAGCTTGGTCAGGTCGCCTTCCTGCGCATCGATCCGATCGAAGAGGGTGTTGAACGACGGACACAGGTTGAAACAGCGCCGGCATCCGTCGCAGATTTCGAAAATGCGATCCGTTTCCCGTTTGAGGTCAGCCGGCGGAACCGGCGTCAGCAGGCTCAAACCCTTCATCGTCGACACTCACATGAACGGGCCTGGGGTCGTCCGAAGGCCCCAGGCCCGTTCATGCCATGATCGTGGTCGCACCCGTAATTGACGGTCGGCGGCGAACCACTCCGCCGACCTCCGCGCTCAACCCTTGTTGAGCCCCTCCAGCCCCTTGGTAAACCGGTTTGCATGCGAACGCTCGGCCTTGGCCAGCGTTTCGAACCATTCGGCCAACTCGGCAAATCCTTCCTCCCGCGCGGTCTTGGCCATGCCCGGATACATCTGCGTGTACTCGTAGGTCTCTCCCTCGATCGCGGCCTTCAAATTGGCCTCGGTGTTGCCGATCGGGACGCCGGTCGCGGGATCGCCGACCTCTTTGAGAAAATCCAAATGCCCGAATGCATGGCCGGTTTCCGCCTCCGAGGTATCCCGGAAGAGGCCGCCGATGTCCGGATACCCTTCGATATCCGCCCGTCGGGCGAAGTAGAGATACCGGCGATTGGCCTGGGATTCGCCGGCAAAGGCGTGCTTGAGATTTTCATGGCTCTTGGTCCCATTCAAACTCTTCCCCATCTCGAACCTCCTTCTGTGTGGATCGTCATGAATGCTCTCCGTCTCCTGAGAACTCTCGCCTCTGCGCCGAGAGCCCTCCGCCCTCCCCTGCTCTTCTCGTAAACCTGGAGACGGCAATTATCGCCTGCCTCCCGTGCCCTGTTGCTTGCGGCGGCATCGCTCGCAGAACCCGTAGAACTCGACCCGGTGGCGGCGGACCTCAAATCTCTTCGTGACGGGGGCCGCCAGCGAAAGCCGATCCAACCGTTCGTCCATGACATCTTCGATACGGTGACAGGCAGTGCAGATGAGATGGTGGTGAGGGGTGACGTTCCCGTCGAATCGCGCCCCATCGTGTCCAAAGTTGACTTCCTGCACCAGCCCCGCCCGCCGGAGCGCGCTGAGAGTGTAATAGACGGTATTCTGCGACAGGTTCGGGTAGGTCCGCCTGACCGACGCATAGAGCGTCTCCGCCGTCGGATGGCTGGTCGTCGCGACCAGCGCGCGATAGATGGCGGCGCGCTGAGGCGTCAGCCGCAATCCGCACGCGCGGAAGCGACGGCGAAGCTCCTCATCCCCCAGCATCACGTTCAGCGCCATAGTTAGGAATGATTCCTAACATGTGACCGTCGGGAAGGTCAAGGCGGTCCCGAGGGATCCAGCGGAGCACCGGCAATTGCGGCCAGCCCCTGTACGAGGCGGAAGACGTGAACCGTGACCGGCACGCTCATCGGAGCCACGAGGTCCGCTTGTGCGCATCGCTCCGGCTTGCTGTCTAGCGTTTAACGTTTGACGTTTCTTGCGCGGAGGGGCGGTACAGCGGCAGTTCCCCCTGCATCTCCTTTAGGGGACGATACATTTGATCCTTCGGCGAGAGCTGAGGATTCGAGACGGGCCAGGGGATGGCCAGATCCGGGTCGCTCCAGAGGATGCCGCGTTCGTCCTGCGGCGAATAGACATCGGTGCACTTGTACAGAAAATCGGCGGTCTCGCTCAACACGCAGAACCCATGGGCGAAGCCGGGCGGAATATACAACTGTACAGGATCGTCTCCGGACAACTCATAGCCGACCCATTGGCCGAACGTCGGTGATCCGACCCGGATATCGACCGCGGCATCGTAGACCCGGCCCGTGACGACCGTGACCAGTTTTCCCTGAGGGCGCCCCAACTGATAATGCAGTCCCCGCAGCACGCCCTGCCGTGAACGGGAAAAATTATCCTGGACAAAGACGGCGTCGATCCCCAATGCGCCATACCGGTCCGCCCGATGAATTTCGAAAAACGAGCCACGGGCGTCGCGGTACAGGTCCGGTTCGATCAGCAGCACCTCCGGCAACGACATCGGACTGATGCGCACAGTTTGCTCCTTCATCGGCTGTCGTCGGGTCTCAGGCCCCTGGCCAGAGGACGACCGAGCAGTCCGGCATGGACAGGTTAGGAGTTCGACGGCTTGGGGCCCGGCGGCGGAGGCTCCCATTCCTTCAAGCGATCGATCAACGGCTGTGCCCCGGGCGAACTGGACAGTCGCGGCTCGCTGGCCGGGTGATCCCAGATGAGCGTCGTGATCCCGGCCTCCGCCAGCATGGTGCGAATGGTTTCGACCAGCGCATCCAACGTCACCTCCGTGCCCCATCGCAGATCGAGCACCCGTTCCTGCTGCGTGGTCGGGGGCGGGCCTTCGTGTACCAGCGCCCAACAGCGGTCGAAAATCTCCCGCCGCAAGGCCTCCGGAATGTTCAACGTCGGCAACTCGGAGGTGCAGAGCGCCGTGACGAACAACACAAACTGAAGATCCTCCATCTCTGGGCGGTTGACATCGAGGCGAGGCATACGGTTTCCTATGGCGCCAGGGGCGCCGACCTTCCGGTGCGGCCTGACCAATCGGCAGGCTTGGCGTCGGATATCCGCTTGTTCAATGGAGTCAAGGCAATGGTCACGATTACCCTCATGGGACAACTGCAAACCGAGGATGGGGAACGGGATTTCACCTGCGAAGTCCCCGGCCCGCTCAGCGTCAAACAGCTTATTCAGCGCCAGGGCATGACCTTGCGCCCCGTGCTGCAATTATTGCGCGAGAAGAAAGTGCTTGTCACCGTGAACAAAAAGATCGCCAGCGAGGATTCGCTGGTCAACGATGGAGACGCCGTTCGCCTCGTGGGACACGACGGCATGGGAGGCACGGGGCTCGGACCGTCCTCTTTTTACTAAGGGCTTGCCGGATATCTCAGCCCCTCGCTCCAGCTCGCTCACACCGCCGATCCCTGCCCGGTCGACGTGCCGCATCCAGCCTGGAACGCAACGGGCCGACTCCTCAATCTAAGATGAGTGAGTCGGCCCGTTGATGTCGGAATCACGAACAAGAGGATGAGGACGGCGGTCTGTCGGCTAGAACCTTCGTCGCTCTCGCATCCAATCCAGCGTCACTCCATCATACTCTTGCTTGCTCTGGTTACTTTTTGCCGAGAATCGCATCCTTCGCCATCTTGGCCACCCGGAACTTGACCACGCGCTTGGCCGGAATCTTGATGGGTTCGCCGGTCTGGGGATTGCGGCCCATGCGCGCCTTTCGGTTGGCCAACACCAGCTTGCCAATCCCGGGGAGGACGAAAGTGTTCTTGGCTTCCTTATAAGCCAGCGCGGACAGATCCTCCAGGATCTGCACGGCGGTCTTCTTGGTAATCCCCGCCTTGTTTGCCAGGTGATCGGCGATCTGCGACTTCGTCATCGATTTGGCCATGAGAACCTCCTTGAAAGAGAGTAGGTGATTGATGAACAGCTCAGTGGACGTGGATGAGCGTGCTTCGGGTTTGGCTCGAACGTCACAAGTTGGGAAGGGAACCGAGTGGTCCCGCTGCGAGCCGGGCGAGAGTGTATCGAACACCTCCCACCCTGTCAACGAGAAAAACGGTCCTAAGGCGCGCCAGATGCTGGGTTCATCAAGGTCCGAGGCTCTTGCAGGTTGGCGAGGCCCAAGGGTACCATAGCCGTACCATATCTTGGACTGTCTCCAGGGAAGCTATCGGAGATTGAGGAAAACCCAAAAAAAGACTGAAACGAGACCATCATGGGGAAAGAACTTCCTGTCGTTCCGGCACCGTCGTCCATCGATCCGAAAAGCGGCGAAGAATATATCTTCACGCGCGTGTTCTGTCTGCGCGAGAATTCCCCGCCGCTGAAATTGCTCTGTGATTTCCTGAAGTCCCGCAATCAACAGCCGATCCTGCCGGAGGTGGAGCCCGATGCGCTCGAGGATTGGGCGTGGGTCCAGGTGTCGCTCGGGTACAACCGTGACCGCAAACCTATTCAAGTATTCTGCTTGCGGGACCGCGGCACCTACAAGGACGCATTGGAACAGGAGCGGGCTCACTTTCTGGACCAGCTTTCCTTCCACGACGATGTTGAAGCGCAGCTGGTCCGCGAATATGTCGCCCGGGCCAGGTTTCTCCTCACCACGCGCATGGTGAAAAACGACATCACCGACGAAGGGTACGACTTCAACGGATGGGTTCTCCAGTTCTATCAGGAGAATTGCGACGGCATCGTCCAGGTGGACGGGCAGGGGTTCTATTCACCGTCCGGCGAACTCGTCGTGGAGTTTTACGAACCCACCGCCGAATAGAGTCCATTGTCCGTCTATCACGAAGGCCTCATCCGACTGACCGGACAGGCGGACCTGTGGTTTCAGCGGGCGCGGGCCTCGCTATCCGGCGCGATCCCCTGCGGGAAAGGTTGCCATTGCTGCTGTATCGGTCCCTTCGCCATCACGCGATTGGACGTGGATCGGCTGCAAGAGGCGCTCCCCCGTTTGCCGGCGGAGGAGCGTCGGACGATACACGAGGCGGCGGCCCGTCAGGTGGCAGCCATGGAACGGGCCTTTCCCGCCTTGCGGCAATCCCCTTCGCTTGACCAGTGGGATGATCGGGCGATCGATTCCCTCGTCGCGCAGTTCGGCTCCCTCCCCTGTCCGGCGCTCCATCCCGACGGGAGTTGCAAGGTCTATAAAGCCCGACCGTTGACCTGTCGCCTCATGGGCATTCCGGTGGACGAAGACGGGCTGGTGCGGAGCGCCTGCGAGGTCCAAACATCCGTGCCGCTCGTCCGCCTAACACCATCGTTCCGCCGAGAAGAGCATCGACTGGCCGAACTCGAAGCGACCTTGCTGTCGGTCCGGAAGGTTGAGTCGGATGCCCCGTCACAACAAGGCGAGGAAGTCATGCTCCCCTATGGTTTCCTCGATCAGCAATGACCGGAATGGCCTCGATAACCCATGAAGAGAACGCCCGTCGGCCTATTTCAGATGGGAGTAAGAAGCGCCCTCCACATTCTAGACAGCCTCATAAACGGTATGATATGGTTCTTGGCTCGACTCGCTGCGCCTGTAGCTCAGTGGATAGAGCACTGGCCTCCGGAGCCAGGGGCCACAGGTTCAAATCCTGTCAGGCGCGCCAAACGAGAGAGAAGGTCGAGACTGAGGTTGAGGCTAAGGGAAAAGGAACGCCGGTTTCTCTCGTTGCCCTTAACCCCAACCTTGTGGAACTTGGTGGGGCCGTTAGCTCAGTTGGTAGAGCAGCTGACTCTTAATCAGCGGGCCGTAGGTTCGACCCCTACACGGCCCACCATTTTTCAACCACTTACACAGATCTCTTCAGCATCCACTCCCGCCGACTGTGCTAATTTTGTGCTAGCTCGCGGAGTCGGTCCAAAATCTCCACCCCATCCCGTAGACTTTCCGGATAGTGGTGCGCATAGCGTTGCGTCATGATGGGTGACTTGTGCCCGAGCAATTGCTGCACCTTGTAGAGATCGATCCCGCTCTGAACCAGCCTGGTCGCGAACGTATGGCGCAGATCGTGAAAGTGAAAATCCTCGATCTTCGCCTTGCTCAAGGCCAGCCGAAACGATCGGCGCAGATGACCGGATTCCATCGGTGTGTAGGCCTGACTGCAAAACACCCGATCGGTCACAAGTGACCGCACCTTCGCTTTCGCTCGGAGCACATCCATGACAATCTGATTGATCGGGATCGTACGCCGCTCCCCGTTCTTGGACCGGAATACCGTCACCGTTCGGCGTGGAAAATCCACTCCGCGCCAGGTGAGCTCTAAGATCTCGCCCATTCGCATCCCGGTATTGAGCGCGAACGTCACGAGATCCCGTAGCCAGGGAGCACAGGCTGCCAGCAATCGGATCTCTTCCTCCCGACTCAACCAGCGATCCCGCTTATTGTTCTCCTTCTCCATCGACACCCGCGCAACGGGGTTGTGATGGCACCATTCCCATTCACGCATGGCCAAGTTGAACGCCTTCTTGAGATTGGCCAGCTCCCGATTGATGGTCGCGGGCGCCTTTCCATCCTCATAGCGTTTGTTCTTGTAGGCCACGATGACTTTGGGAGTAATGTCGGCCAGCGTATAGCCGCCGAAGAAATTCCGGAGACTGGTCATATACCCTTTCACTCCTCGACTCCGGAGCTTACGAAGTACATGTTCCGTCTCATACCGATCCATCATCTCCGTGAAAGTATGTGACGCCGCAACCGCCCGCTCGAAATACTTTCCCTCGACCATCTGAACCTTGACCTTGGAGAGAATCGCATCGGCCAGCCGGCGATCGGCCGTCCCGGTCGATTTCCTGACCTGCCTTCCCTGATAGGTGAAAGACATCCACCAAACATTTCCTCGTTTCACGAGCCCCATTCATACCCCCCTTTCCGTGAGGGCTCGCTGTTGGTCTGGTTTTCCCGGCGGGCAGTATAGACGGCACGTTTTGCCCTGGCAATCAGCTCGTCAACGGGATCTCCCTGCTCCTGTAGTCCACACTCCAACGGAAACGGTTCAGAACGAACGGCAAAGCTGGTGAGCCAGTCCTGCACGGCCTTGGGATCGAATCGCAGGACTCCGTGGATTTTCAGGGCGGGGATCTTCCCGGCTGCCGCCCAGGCATAGAGCGTGGCGGGTTTGATCTGGAGCTGCCGCGAAAGGTCTCGGATGGTCAGCAGCATGGGAGTTGTGCATTGGCAACGAATCGGGGGAGTTTCGCGACACCCCCGGACCCCCAGCGGTCTGGGATCGAGGCACCCGCGTGGCCGCCGGCGCTGATTGAGGAGGAACCCCCAGCGGAAGCGAGCCGGCGCCACGGAGCAGGGGCCCGGCCTTCCACGTGGGTCTTCAATGAATTGTGCGCTCCAGGCCAGTCCCCTGCGAGAGCGCCGGCCCGCGTCTCCTTCGACGCCCCACCCTCGGCTTGGTGAAGGGTGGGGCTACATATCAGTTGATAAAGAAGGAGGCTCACGTGGCCAGTGACAGTCCGCACAACGGTTTCCCGGTCGTTCAGCCAGTCGGTCGGAAGCGGCCCTATGCCGTGCCCTTGTATCGCGTCACGCTCGTGCGTGAACGGGTCCACCGCACCGAGCCCGATGTGCCCGTGCAGACCTCCGTCGGTGCCGCTTCGTTGCTCCGGCCCTGTTTCGAAGGCTTGGACCGGGAGCAGTTTGTCGTCTGTGGCTTGGATGCCAAGCACGGGATCATCGGCGTGAATGTCGTCTCGATCGGTTCGCTCACGATGAGCCTGGTCCATCCCCGCGAGGTGTTTAAGCCGCTGATTCTGATGAACGCCTGCGCCTGTCTCTGCGCCCACAACCATCCCTCCGGCGACATCACGCCCAGTCCGGACGATCGTGCCCTGACCAGCCGACTGCGGAATGCGGGGGAGCTGCTCGGGATCACGCTCCTCGACCATCTGATCCTGACCGAGGAGCGGATGTACAGCTTCGCCGATCATGAGTGGCCCTGAGCCTAGCGCAAGAGCCGCATGATCCAGGCGGCGCCGGCGGCGACCAGCGCGATTCCGATCGCGGCCGTGCCCCAGGCGGCCAGATCCGTTGCGAGGGTGTTGCCGATGCTGGTGATCTGTTGTGCGGTCATGTCATCCTCGTTCGGTCATCGGCGGGCGAGACGGACAGGCTGAGAGAGCCTGCCCGTCGTCGGTTCGCTTACCCGACCAGGCCCCGCACCCGTTTGTAGGCGTAGATCGCCAACACCACGCCGATCAACGCCGTGGCCCAGAGCAACAGGTCAGCCCGTACCGTGGCGACATCCGCCGATACCGGGAACAACTGCGCGTAGGACAGCGCCGGCACCCCCACCACCAGACACAGCGTCGCCAACACCGAAACGAGCCCCGTCATCCACCGCATACCGCACCTCCTTGTGAAGCAATCGGATGGCTCCACCCATCCTGCGCCGCCGGGTCAGCCTCCGGCGGAAGGCGCCTCAGTGCCCCTGAGGCTGGATCAACTTCGTGATCAGGCCCACGGCAAAGCCGCCGAGCCAGAAAATGGCCGTGTAATACGTGAGGGCCTCAATCGCGGCTTGGTCCATAGACGATCCCCTCCCCGATCACTCGCGTGAACCCCTTCTCGTGGACTTCCTGGACCGTGAGCCCGTACCGCCCCGCGATCTCGGTCGCGGTGAGCCGCTCGCCGGACTCCAAGAGATAGCGCCAGACCTCCTCATCGGTCTGCGGGTCGGTCATGCCGCCCCCGCCGATGATGTGGATCGTGAGACCGGCGCCGGTGCCTGCCGGGGCGAGTGGTGCTGATCCAAACGAAGCGGCTCCCGGCCCCGAAGCGGACGTCATCACACCCACATGCGGCGCGCCGGCCGTACCGGCCTTCACGACGCCCGATTCCAGCGACGTCCAGGGCCGCCAGAGCAGGAGCGACAGGGCGAACAGGCCGGCCACGAGGCCCATGACCACGCGAGCGGATTTCAGGACACTGTGCCGGCGTGGTTCCTCGTGAATGGCCGCGTTCGCATAGCTGGAGTAGTAGGCATAGACCGCCGGCGAATAGGCCCCGACGAAGGCCCGGATCAGTTCCGTGTCTTCGGGATTCCCCCGGACCTTGCCCTGATACTTCGTGTTTAAGCCGACAAAGCTCAACTTCCGAAACCGGATCGTCGCCTCGATCAGGCGCGTCACCCCTTGGGACATCTGCCGGTAGTCCTGACACATGAGCAGAATGTCCACGCCGTAATGGCGATGAGTTTCGAGCCAGCGGAGGAGGCCCGCGTCGACCTTCTGCATGGAGCGGAAGACGGTCTGGGCTTCGTCGATGATGACGGCCGAGCCGGGTTCGATGTGGGGGAACGAGGAGAGGACCTCGGTGGAGTCCTTCCAGACCGTGATCTGCCGTTGAAGGTGGGCGAGGTCGATGCCGGTAAACAGCGCCAGCCGGTCCAAATAGATCCCGTCCACGTAGATGTAGAGCCGTCTCCCTTGCCGGACCCAGGGCAGGAACTTCTCGGCAATCCCATGGTAGGACTTGCCCGAGCCAGGCACCCCTTCGTAGAGCTCGATCATCGTTGACTCCGCAACCGCACCCAGATCGACCAGGCGAGCACGGCCGTCCACCAATAGGCCCAGAACATGACCGCCGTCTTCATGAGCCCCACCGGACAAACGGAATGGATTGCAAGATGAAGCGGGTCCCCATCGCGCCAGCCACGATCGCGAGGGCCTGACTCATGCCGGTGGCGCCCAAGACCCAGGCGTATTCATTCGGAATGATCGGGAGGGCCAGGCTGGCACTCCCCAGGCCGGCCAGAGCACTATCCACGACCCCGAGCAGAGAGTCCCAGATCCCGAGCGCCCAGTCGGACAGCGAGAAGAAGAACTCCTGGAGCCAGCAATAGATGAGCGAGAGGATGGCGGTCATTTACCGGCCTCCCACGAAGATGATCCGGTAGGCCATGAGCGAAGCCCCGGCGATGACCAGGGTCCGCAGGGCCGTGAAGAACCAGGCCCAGTGATTGAAGTCCACCGTCTGGCTCCCGAAGAAGGACGACGGGAGACTGATGACCGGAAGGGTTGAGGGCCAGGTCAGCGTCTTGAGGAGATTCACCGCAGCCAGAAGCCCGCTGCTGTTCCAGATCGCTTGATGCTCGAGGAGGACCGTCCCGAACGTTCGGCTGTCATGGGCTCCGCCGAGACAGGAGACGGTCGTCTCGGTGTCTTCCTGGGTCGTGGTCGAGCCGTCCGCATTCTCCGTCGTGGTGGTCGTGGTCGTCGTCTGCTGTTGGCCGGTGGTCTGCTGCTGGGTGCCGGAGGGCGGGGGGACATGGTCGGCCACGATGCTGTCGCCCGCCGGGACCGGCTTTTGTTTTACCTGCGTCGGCATCTCGGTTGGCGAGACCGGCTGGGACTCCACCGTGTCGGCTGATTGCGGGGTCTGCCCGACGCCCACCCCTGTGCTATGGGATTCCACCGACTGTGGGTCGGACGCCGGCAAGCTCGCGACATATTGCTGAATGCCCGCTTCGGTCGGTGTTCCGGGGTTCGCTTCGACCGTGCCGGCCTGACCGGCGAAGTGGCAGGCGTAGTAGCCGTTGCTGCCGACGCGCACGGCACCCACCGGGGGACCTTGATAGAAGGACTGCGAGAGGTCCGGATAGGGGCCGACCATCCAATCATAGATATTGCCGTCCCCGAGACAGGGAAACACGATCGTCTGGGAGACCGTCGCCTGTTGGCTGT